>ENA-OWPN01000836-OWPN01000836.1-human-gut-metagenome-genome-assembly--contig:-NODE-836-length-35341-cov-4.287848_pt1 | contig 35341 bp, 29 predicted proteins | sample MGYA00248266_ERZ651850 | MGnify/ENA primary metagenome ERZ651850 (study PRJEB26924, sample SAMEA4378296) | human gut metagenome | biome: human gut; feature: human-associated habitat; material: faeces... | reverse complement strand
ATAACTACTTCGCGGCTCGATTTTTCGGTTTGGAAAAGGATGAAAAACCTTGCCAGATAACCGAAAACCCTTGATATACGGGGCTTTCCCGGTTTGTCGTAATTATACCGTAAGGGCACAGCTGTGCTTCACTTTTGTTCTCACAGGGCGTCAGCTTAAAAGAAATTCAAGCTTGGCTTGGTCACAGCACAATAGGTACAACCGCTAATATTTACACGCATCTGGACGAGAATAATAAGCTATCGTCCGCGAACGCAATTCTCTCCATTTTGCCAGAAAAATAGAATCTCAGAGCAGAAAAACTGCTCTGAGATTCCAGATGGTGCCGCTAACCGGAATCGAACCGGTACGAAGATCACTCTTCGGCAGATTTTAAGTCTGCAGTGTCTACCTGTTCCACCATAGCGGCGTATTCAATCCCTTCAAATGAAGGGATATGAAGTTGGAGGGATGCTCCAAAACAGAGAAAAGAAAAAGTCAAAAAGTTGGCTGTTTGCAAGCACAATTCGGATTGGGTGCTGCGATCAGCCCACGGGATTTTAAGTCTCGGGTGTCTGCCTATTCCACCACAGCGGCATAATTCCCCCATTATGGGGGATATGAAAGTATAAGGCAAATGCCAATACCTCAATATAACGTATGGTAGCATATTTTCCGCCAACCGTCAAGTGTTACAGCTGATCGAGATTCAGCGTGAAGGCTTGCAGGCAGTTGTCAAGGAACCATTCCAGCTCCGGCCGGTTCATGGCTCTCAAGGCGTCCAGGGTCTGCTGCGACGCGGAGTCGAATTCCGTGTTGCCCGCCTTCTGCTCCTCCAGACACTTGATGTGGGCGGACAGCTTGTCCGCGGCCTTGACGAAGGGTTCCAGCTCCGCGTCGTCCTCCAGGACATAGCGGGTGTAGCTGGAGCGCAGCTCGGCCGGAAGCATGTCCAGCAGGCGGTTGCCCGCAATGCGCTCCACCTCTTTGTAGGCGGTCTTGATATCCGGATTGTAGTATTTGATGGGCGTGGGCAGGTCGCCGGTGAGAATCTCCGAAGCGTCGTGGTACAGCGCCGCCACGGCGCAGCGGTCGGGGTCGGGGGCGGGAAGGTTCAGAATGTCCCGGCGGATCAGCGCCAGGGCGTGAGCCAGCACCGCGGTCATGTGGCTGTGCTCGGAAATGTTTTCGGAAAAGGTGTTGCGCATCAGACCCCAGCGGGTTATATAGCGCATACGGCCCATGAGAGCGTAAAATTCATTTGCCATGGATGATCTCCTCTATGTCCGCGACCAACTGCGCGGGGGATTCGCAGAAATGCTTCGCGCCGACTGCCTCCATGCAGGCTCTGTCCCGGAAGCCCCAGAGAACGCTGAGACAGGGGACACCGGCGTTGCTCGCCGTCAGAACGTCCACGTCGCTGTCGCCGACGTAGATGCACGTCTCGACGCCGATGGACGCCATGGCCTTGTACACCATGTCCGCGGCGGGCTTGCGGGGGCAGTCGGGGCTTTCCCCACGGGCGTAAATGCCGGGGAAAATGTCGGCGCAGAGGGTTTTTACCGCCGCGTCCGGCTTGTTGGAAACAATGGCGAGGGGGCAGCGCGCCCCAAGGGCGGCCAGCGCTTCCGGAATGCCCGCGTAGGGCTTAGTCTTGATCTGGCAGTGGGCGCTGTAATAGGACTGGAACGCAGCCAGCACCGGGGCGGGGTCTGCGCCCTCCGGGACGGCCTGAGCGATGAGCCGGGCAGCGCCGTTGCCGACAAACTGACGGACTTCCTCCACCGTGCGCGGAGAATAGCCGAAGGACGCAAGAACGTGGTTGACGCTGTCGGCAAGGTCTGCCAGCGTGTCCAGAAGGGTTCCGTCCAAATCAAATAAGATACCTGTTTTCATCATAATCCTCTGTTTTTCAGTACCCGGATGTCGTTTCCCACGAAGGTCAGCCGCTGAAAATCGCCGTGGAGCCGGGACGCGATCTGGGGGGAATAGCGGCGGCTCAGCTCGTCTACATTCAGGTTGGTGGAGATGACCATGGGCTTGACGGCCATCATTCTGTCGTTGAGCAGGCTGTACAGCGCGGCCGTGACGAATTGTCCGGGCATCTCCGTTCCGAGATCGTCCAGAATCAGAAGATCGCAGTTCGTCAGCTTGGCTGCTTCCCGGCGGGTGTCCTCGCTGGGGGCGAATTTGGCCTGCTCCAGCTTGGAGAACAGGTGGTTGGAGGTTTCATAGACCACGCTGTAGCCCCGGTCGGTCACCGTCCGGGCAATGCACGCCGACAGGAAGGTCTTTCCAAGACCCGTTCCGCCGATGAACAGCAGATTCCCGGCATTGGGCGTGAAGGTCGCGGCATACCGGCGGCAAATGTTCAGCGTCCGCTCCATAATGGTGCGGGGGCTGGCGCCGTATTTGGGGTCAACGGCGTCGGGGTAATAGTCCAGGCGAAATTGGCTGAAGGTCTCCCGGCTGCTGGACAGCACGGAAATTTCCTTTTTCTGCTCCTGACGGCACAGCTCGCTTAAACATTCGCACATGGTGGTGCCGACGTAACCGCTGCCGCCGCATTTGTCGCAGATGGGGCTTTCGTCCAAAAAGCCTTCCTCGAAATTCGCCGCGGCCAGCGCCGCCCGCTCCCGCTGCAAGCCCAGATTTTCCTGCCGCGCCTGTTCCAGAAGCGCCTGGCCGTCGGAGCCCTGCAAAAAGGCCGCCTGGGCGGCCTGCGCCATGGTGCGGCGCAGAAGCATGTCGATTTCCCGGATGCGGGGGACTTTGGCGTAGGCCTGAGCCAAATGCTGTCTGTTTTCCGACTCCCGGTCTTCCTTCGCCTGGGCAAGACGCGCCCGGGCGCGCTGAACCACTTCCGCACTGTATCCCACGAATCATCCCTCCTGCAATACTTTCTGAATGGCTTCCAGCTCCGCCTCGCCCAGCTGGCCGGAGGCGCCCTTCGGGACGCCCGTCTTCCGGTCGCCGGTGCGGACGTCCTCGGCGCTGTGGAAGCCCTGCTGCTGCCAGCGCTGCAAAATCTTGTTCATGTACGCCCAGTTTAAGCCGCCGGTGTTCAGGCAGGTGCGCTCGTAGGCCATGGAGATCAGCTCGTCGTCCATGCCCATGTCCAGCCAGCTCTGGGCATAGCGCTCCTCGGCGGCGGTGAGACTCCGCCCCCGGATCTGGACCAGGTTCATCAGCCGGGACAGCCGGGAATTGCGCACGTTCTGCGCCTGAATGAAAGCGGCGGCTTCCTCTACGGTGTCGATGCCCCGTTCCGCCCAGTTGTAGGCTTCCTTCTCGATGGTGCGCAGAGACGGGTTGCGCAGACTCCCTCTTTGACGGGCGCGTTCCTTGCAGTAGCACACCAGAAGGGAGATCACGTCCGCGGTCAGCCCTAAGTAGCGCACAAAGCCCAGAAGAATTTTCAGCTCTTCCGTGTTCAGGCTCCGCCCCAGCAGACGCTGCACCTCGCCGTAAAGGCTGCGGAAGGAGTCGTCGGAATCCATGGCGTCCAGCACGTCCTTTTCGCAGTAGCTGGGACGTTCGCCGGGGGCGATGTGGCTGGGGCGGTCCTCCGGCCACAGACCCAACTGCCGCAGGGTAGCGGCGGCGCAGCCGTAGCGCGGGGCGCTGAAATGCAGGTCGGCTTCCGCACCCTCGGGGCGGTTGCCGCCGTTTATGTACAGGTACAGCAGCGCCGCGTCCGGATTGGCGGCGGAAAGCAGCCTGCGGATGTCGCTCTGGGAAATTTTGACAGGTTCGGTTATCATTTCGGTGCCTCGCAGAAAACGTCATTTTCCGTCATTATACCACACCTTCCCAACAGGGACAACGGCGGGGCAGCAGAGAATTTCGCAGAAAAACGAAGATTTTTTTTGGCAGGACACAGGATGTTGTGGGCAGGGGAGAGGACAAGTACAAAAACCGGAGTCAGGGCACCAATCGCGTGCGCAGCTGTACTCCGGTTTTCGTTTATTCGCAAAATTTCTGTGGCAGAATGTACGCAGGAGAGCCGTTCCCTTCTCCCTGCGCAGGAATCACTGAACACAAATCTTTTTCGTCCCCTCGCTTCCGATTAAAATAAGTATTTTAATCAGAAAAGGGTATCAAAGAGAAAATACATTCTGTCTGATGCCGCGAGAAAGCAGAAGAAGCTTGTTTTCAGAGTTCCTAATTCGCGTCATACCGCTGCGCATTCGGCGACACACTTGACAGTAAATGAAATGGGCGAAAGCAACCGTCGTCACGATTGGTTCCCGTTCCTTTGCTGTCCGCAGGTAGCTTAACCGGAACAAGCCTGATTATTCGGAGGTGCCTATGGAAAAATTTGTTACGCTGCTCATCCCTGCCCTTGTCGCGCTGGTGCTGGTGCGGCTGCTGCTGATGCCCATGAAGCTGATCTTCAAAATCGGCATACACTCCGGGTGCGGCTTTCTGTGCCTGTGGCTGCTCAATTCCGTGGCGGCGTTCACGGGGGCGTACTTCCCCATCAACGCCGTGACGGTGCTGGTGGCGGGATTTCTGGGATTGCCCGGAATCGGCGTTATGGCGCTGCTGGAAGTTTTGTCAATGTAGTTTAACGCAGTACCGCCCTCCCTGAATGGGGAGGGCGGTATGCTTTACTTATCCAGATGTACGTTCAGATGGGGATAGGTCATGGCGATGCCCTGCTCGTCGAAGACGTCCTTGACCCGCTGGGTCAGGGCGAAATACACGTCCCAGTAGTCCTCGGTTTTCACCCAGACGCGGAGGGTGTAGGCGATGGCGCTGTCGCCGTAGCTGCTCACGCAGGCGCTGGGGGCGGGGGTCAGAAGCACATTGTCCATGGTTCCCGCCTGCACCAGCGCATCGATGACCTTCTGGGTGGGGGCGTCGTAGGAGGCGGAGACGGGAATGTCCACCCGGCGGGTATCGGCGGCGGAGTAGTTGACGATCTGCGCCGCGACCACCGCGCTGTTGGGAATGGAGATGAGCTTATTGTCAAAGGTGGCGAGGCGCGTGTAGGTCATGTTGATCTCCTGCACCGTGCCGGACTGCCCGGCAATCTCCACATAGTCGCCGGAGCGGAAGGGGTGGGTGGAAAGAATGGTGAAGCCGCCGATGACGTTGGTGAGCATATTTTGCAGGGACAGGGAAACGGCCAGGGTCAGGACGCTTGCCAGAGCGACGATTCCGGTGACGTCAATGTCAAGGCTGGAGGCCACGCTCAGACCCAGCAGGATATACATGGCCACCTTGGCGAGAGACAGAATCAGGCTGTGGGCGGCCTTTTCCAGGTGGGATTTTTCCAGTCCCCCCTGAAGCAGCTTCGTGACGACGCGAATGATCAGAAGGCCAATGACCAGCACGAGAACGGCGTGGAGCACCTTATTCAGCGCGCCGGTTCCCAGGGCGGTAAGAAATTCTTTCGGCATGGAAAACACTCCTTTTTTCATCTGTTCCGTGAAGCCATTATAAAACGGGAACGGGGAAATAGCAAGAAAAAATGTGGGGCGGAAGTGGGCAAAAGGCGCTTTTTCAAATGTTAATCCCATTTTAAGAAATAGACCTCTTTCATCTTAAAGAAGCCGGTGATATAATAAGAAAAAAAGATGACGAGAGGAAGGGAAACCATATGTACAACGTTCTGATTTGCGACGATCAGCCGGATATCGTCAACGCGCTGAAAATATACCTGACCCCCGAGGGGTACAATCTGTTCGAGGCATTCACCGGCACCCAGGCGGTGGAGATCGCCAAAAACAACGACATCCACCTGATTCTGCTGGACGTGATGATGCCCGTGATGGACGGGATTACGGCGACCTCCAAGATCCGGGAATTTTCCAACGCGCCCATCATTCTGCTTACCGCCAAGTCCGAGACGGAGGACAAGGTGCTGGGGCTGAACGTGGGGGCGGACGACTATATCACCAAGCCCTTTGTGCCGGTGGAGGTGCTGGCGCGGGTGCGGTCCCAGCTGCGCCGGTATGCCCAGCTGGGCAGCCGCCCGGAGGAGGGCAGCGGCAGCATCACCATCGGCGGCATCGTTTTGGACGACCGCACCAAAACCGTCACCGTGGAGGGGGAACCTGTGTCCCTCACGCCTACGGAGTACGCCATTCTGCACCTGCTGATGGCAAACCCCGGAAAGGTGTTCTCCACCAAGGTTCTCTATGAATCCGTCTGGCAGGAGGCGGCGCTGGGCAGCGAGGGCGCCGTGGCGGTGCATATCCGCCATCTGCGGGAGAAAATCGAGATCAACCCCTCTGAGCCGCGGTATCTGAAAGTCGTGTGGGGACAGGGCTATAAAATGGAAGGAGGAAAATAATTTGAAATACAATATTGTATTCAAATTCCTCGCCGTCGCCCTGTGCGCCCTGATGCTTCTGGGAGCTGCCGGCAGCGCCGTCGCCATCATCGGCATGACGGAAGCGGGACTGTACGACATCTCCGTGGAGGAGCTGCGGGACAGATACATCCGCTCGGACGGCGAATCCATGGCTGGCCGTATCGCCGGGGACTATGCCGAGGCGAACCTGGGCGGCGTGCCGGAGGCGATCGCGGGGCCGACCGTGTACGATCTGGGGCCGTCGGGGAAGACCGGCTGGTTTTACGGCGTGTTCAACCCGGCGCTGGCGGGCTATGTGCTGAAGGACGCGGAAGGAAATGTGCTGGAATCCGGCGGCGCGGAAAATCTGTCGGACGCCGAATTTTATTCCTTCCCCGTCAGCGGCTCGTATAAATACGTCCTGTCCATCACGGAAAAGCCGGAAACAGCACCTCAGGCGGACGCAAGAACCTATAAGGCCATCCCGGAGGGCAGCGCGTTGGTTCTCAGCCTTAGCATCGAAACGGAAGGCTCCAGTGGGAGCGTGGACAGCGTCGAACCGATCGGTAATATCTACGACACCGGCACCGGCGTTCGCTTTGAGGCCAATCCATCGATGGGTATGATAGACCTGCCTGACGCGCCTACCACGTGCGTGACGTTCGTTGGTGTAGACGGCAGTGTCCTGTATCAGACCTACAATGACGTGTCGGACTGCTTCTCGGAAAACGAATCCGGCTATCTGGTGTTCGACACGACCCGGGAGCTGAGCCAAAGCGAAGTTCTGATGGACGACATTCCCACTGAGGGCGCATATATATATCAGGTAACATTCACCACGGAATCGGAGCTGGCAGGCGAGGGGGGACATACCCGCAGCGGCAGCACTCCGGTGGGCGTGCTGAAGCGCAATGACGCGGGCGTCCTGTATTTTCAGTTGGATAACGCATTCTACCGGGACAATATGCCGGAGGACGCCATCGTCACCGCCGTGGAATTCCGGGACAAGGACGACGCTGTTGTTTATAAGGCGTCAAACCCGGCGGGCGTGGGCGAATTCGAATGGGATGCCAACGGCACGGCGGTCGTATTCCGGGTAACGCCCAGCCTGACGCAGAAGGTGATGCCCGAGACCCTCCCGGAGACCACCGCAGAGACGGCACCGGAAACCACCGACGAAACCACCGTTACCGTAACGGTTCCGGAGACGACCGCCGAGACCGTCCCGGATACGACGGAGGAGACCCTCCCCCTCGAGACGCTGTCCGCGAACCCCACCAAGCCGGCGGTAACCGGCACGGCAGCCCCGGACGTGATCTTTGCGGACGGCGAATCCCACACCATGGAATATTGGGACGACGACGCCCAGAAGTCCATGGTGGTGGAGTACCGCTACGCGAAGCTGCCCGCCTATACCGTGGAGCTGACCCTGGCTCCCGGCGCGTACCGCTTTGACAGCGGGTACGCTCTGCTTACCCAGGTGTGGAGCTACCGCGACAGCCTGTTCTTCATTATGGGCGCGTGCCTGCTACTGTTTGCGGTTCTGACCGTGTATCTCTGCTGCGCGGCGGGCAGAAAGCCCGGCAGGGAGGAAGTCCAAGCCGCGGGCTTCAACTGCATTCCTCTGGACATTTACCTTGCCGGTGGCGGGCTGATCATCTTCGGCCTTTTCATGGTGATCGTCCAATTCAACAATGCCGCCGGCCTGTTCACGCAGAATATTCAGACGCTCTGCGCCGGAATGCTGATGGCGGGCTACGTCATGAGCCTGATTTTCGTAGGCTTCTGCTTCGCCTGTGCCGCCCAGTTCAAGACCCCCGGCGGCTACTGGTGGCGCAACAGCGTCTGCTGGCGCTGCATGAATCTGCTGGTGAAGTGCGTAAAGGGCTGCTTCTCCGGCTGCGGCTGGCTGCTGCGGAAGCTGCCCAAGGCGGTGGCTGTATTCTGGGACTTCCTGCTGATGCTTCTTACGCCCCTGAGATGGCTGTGGAAGCAGATAAAGAAGACCTGTGCAAAAATCGGAAAATCCGTCAACCGGGTGTATTCCATGATGCCGCTGACATGGCAGTGGCTGCTGACGGGCTTCATCATGGTGATGCTCCTGTTCGCCGCCCTTGCGGGCAGATCGAATCTGATGGTGGTGCTGAGCCTGTGCGCCTGTGTGGCCGTGGTGCTGTATGGGGCGTACTGCTTCGGCATCCTGCTGGAAAGCGCCAAGCGCATGGGCAAGGGCGACCTGGACACCAAGGTGGACGACAAATATCTCATCGGCGCGTTCAAGAGCTTTGCCGGTGACCTGAACGACCTGGCCGGCGTTGCCGTAGTGGCGGCGCAGAAGCAATTAAAATCGGAGCGTATGAAAACAGAACTGATTACCAATGTTTCCCACGATATCAAAACGCCTTTGACCTCCATCATCAACTATGTGGACTTACTGCAAAAGCCCCACACGCCGGAGGAGGAGAAGACCTATCTGGAAGTCCTCAACCGGCAGTCCCAGCGCTTAAAAAAGCTGATCGAGGATCTGATGGAAATGAGCAAGGCCAGCACGGGGAATCTGACGGCGGACATTACGAAGCTGGACGCGGTGGAGGCCGTAAACCAGGCGCTGGGGGAATTCGCCGACAAGCTGGAAAAAGCCCAGCTGACCCCCGTATTCCGCCATCCGGAGGAGTCCGTCGCCATGATGGCGGACGGAAGACTTGCCTGGCGGGTGCTGAGCAACCTCCTGAGCAATACCGTAAAATATGCCCTGCCCGGCACGCGGGTGTATATCGACGTGATGGCGGTGGAGGGAAAAGTCATCATTTCCCTGAAAAATATCTCCCGGGACGAGCTGAACGTGGACGCCGACGAGCTGATGGAGCGCTTTGTCCGGGGCGACGATTCCCGGAACACCGAGGGCAGCGGCCTGGGGCTGAACATCGCCAAGACCCTGATGGATCTGCAAAAGGGGCAGCTGCAATTGCTGGTGGACGGCGACCTGTTCAAGGTAACGCTGATCTTCCCCGGCGCATAAAGGCGTACAGGAACCAGCCGAGGGCGGCGCGGGAAATCCCGCGCCGCCCCGTTTGTAGAAAGAAAGTGCGTCGAAATACCGGGATATTCCGGCGCGGAGGAAAAACTGTTCACAATTTCGTCGCTTTTTATTTTCATTTCCGTTATTGCCTGTTCAAAACCGAACGGTATCTTAATAACAGAAAGGTTGCGGAAGCCGTGAGTCGCTCCCTTTCAACTCCGTAGATCCTCTTTTCTACCTCTCTTCTTTCCAAACCCTTTCGCGGAAACCCCGGTGCCAAACGCGGCACCGGGGTTTTCCACCCCCCCTGAGCGGCAGAGGCTGCTTCGGGAGGCCACAGGCGGTTGCAACAAAATTGTAACCTTTGAAAGAAAAAAGATATCGAAATCAGAGATTGTCATTTTTCGTAGCTGGTAAAAAACGAATTTTATGGTAAAATTTGGAGGAAATTTCTTAAGATAAGGGCAAATGTTTAAGAATGTTATAAAGTGTAAAGAATTCTGTTACATTTTGTAATTTTCCTATTGACATCCGGGAGCGGATGTGATATCATGCAGACATGAAAGAGATGCCGGGTGCGGAAGCGGCGGAAAGCCTCCCCGATTGGCGACACCAAGGATTCCAGCGCCGGCAGCATTTCTAAAACAACCAATTTTCTAGGAGGTTAGAAACTATGAAAAACACAATGAAGAAGCTGCTTAGCCTCGTATTGGTGGCTATGCTGCTGGTCTGCGCGGTTCCTTTCCAGGCGGCCGCTGCTGAAGCTGATGAAACCCTGACCGTCAAGACCTACGTTGACGGAAAGTATGTCACTGACAAGTATGTTACCGTGAAGCCCGGTCAGAAACTGGAACTGACGAAGGAACTGGCCGAGACTCTGATTTACGGCGACAAGGAATTCGTCAAGTGGACGAACATGAATGACGTCGAGACCACCGGCCCCATCAGCTATGACGGACTCCAGAAGGCCGAGAGCGGCTACTACGTAAACCTGTACGTTAAGACAAAGGACACCCGCGTTGACGCGAAGGTTCCCGTTAAGATCTATGTTGACGGTTCTTACGCAAGAGACGGCGAGATCACCGTTCCTGTTGACGGCAGCGTGACGCTGACCAAGGAGCTGGGTCTGAGCCTGGTCAACGCCGACAAGGAGTTCGTTAAGTGGACTGGTTCTTCCGACAATGAGGCTACCGACGTCGCCGTCAAGTATGGCAACATCACCGATGGCTACTATGTAAAGCTGTTTGTCAACACCAAGAAGGCTGAAGAGCCTGTCAAGCCCATCACCGTCAAGATTGTTGACGACAAGGGCAACGCCATTGCCAAGCAGTTTGAGGTTACCCCCGCGAACGGCAAGTCCTCCGTCGTTGGCGACATCCTGACCCAGCGCTGGATGGGCAACTGGAAGGATTCCTATGAGTTCGTCACCGCCAAGAGCGATGAAAAGGGCAACAACCTGTCCCTGACCACCACAATCAATGCCGGCGACTCCCTGACCGTCACCCTGAAGGCCAAGAGCGGCAGCACTCCCGAGGGCGACACTGTCAGAGTGACCTTCTACGGCACTGATGGCAAGGCCGTTTCCACCTACAACGTGACCAGCGGCAGCAGCATTGACAGCAAGAAGGTTTCCGACGCTCAGAGCAAGGCTGATAACAAGACCGGCTATACCTTCAAGGGCTGGAAGATTGACAACAAGGGTGACCTCTACACCAGCGCTCAGGTTGCCAAGCTCGTCATCAAGAGCAACGTAGACTTCTACGCTTACCTCGAGAAGGACACCACCACTACCAACAACAAGTTCCCCTACAAGGTCTACCTGCACATCTTCAAGGACAACAAGGTCGACGACCCCGCCAAGACCATCAACATCACCGAGGGCATTGCTCTGGACGGCAAGGTCACGCTGGACGAAGTCAAGACCGTTGTGAAGAACTACTACACCGCCAAGACCAGCGACGGCATCAAGTATGACGGCATGTATCTGGCCAAGGGCAACTGGGTCGGCAACTTTGTCAACGACACCCAGAAGTACACCACCATTGAGGACACCAACGAGATGCGCAAGGAGAGCGAGGTTCACATCAATGTGATGATCACCAACGCCAACGCCAAGAGCACCACCAACGAGAAGGCCGATAAGACCAACCCCAAGACCGGTGATATGATCTTCATTCCCGTGATCTTCATGGTCGTCTCCGGCGCCGCCATTGCCGGTGTGTACTTCTACAACAAGAAGCGCAACGCCCGGTAATCGAGAATACGCTAAGCTAAAAAAATCCCGGCAGCTTCGGCTGTCGGGATTTTTTGCGGCATATGACAGCCGGGGCGGGGGATTTGCGGTGAAGTTTTTGCAGAAAAAGGATTCCCATTTTCACCATCATGTGTTATAATCATAATATCCCCTAAATTTGGAAAGCAGGAGGAATGCAATATGGACAACTATAACGGCAATACCTACGCACGGCAGGACACGGATATGTCTGTCGGTTCCTGGATCGGAACCCTGATCCTCTCGGCAATTCCCATCGTTGGTTTCATCTGCCTGATCGTTTGGGCGGTGAGCAGCTCCCCGGAGAAGCGTTCCCGGAAAAATTGGGCGATTGCTCAGTTTATCATGACGCTGATCGGTGCGGTTATTGCAATTCTGGTGTATGCCATGTACGGCGCTTCCCTGGCGTATCTGCTGAGTTAATACTATTTCTTAATAAAATGATTTCATCATTTTATTCTGCCGTTTCACGGCAGACCGCCTGGGCGGCGGTAAGAAATGTATTGACTTCGTTTTTTAGCGGCAGTGGCCGCTGGCCGCAATCCTGCGGCCTAATAAAACGCTTAAGAGCGTTTTATTAAAAACTCGTATAAGACAATCCCCCGATCCGGATTTTCCCGGGTTGGGGGACATCTTTTTTGTTTCAGCACTGACGCATCAGGCGGATGTAGAATTCTACGGCCTTGGCAGCGGTTTCCAGACGGATGCGCTCATTGTTGCCGTGGATGGTGGAACGCTCTTCGGCGGTCAAGTCCATGGCGGAGAAGCGGTAGACGTGATTGCTCAAATCCCGGTAATGCCGGGAATCGGAGCATTGCACCATCAGGTATGGGGAGACGATGCAGCCCGGCCAGGTGTTGGCCACGGCGGCGGCGACCTTTTCCCAGGCGTCGCAGCAGGTTTCGGAAACGGGGCTGGGCTCAAAGGATTCCAGGGACGTGATCTCCACGGCGGGGTCGTTGACGGTTTTTTCCAGATACGCCAGGGCGGAAGCGACGCTGTCGGCGGGGTTCAGGCGGATGTTGGACACCATTTTCGCTTCGGGAGGAATCACGTTCCGGGCGGAGCTGCCCTCCATCTGGGTAAAGGCCACGGTGGTGCGCACCAGCGCGTTCATTTCGCCGCCGCTCTTTTTGCCGAGCAGGTCTATGATCCAGCCGAAGCACCACATGTTGGCGAAGATCATCCGGTACAGGGGCGTTGAATAACGACCCAGAGTGTCGAACATCTGGGCGGCGGGGCCGTCAATGTGAGCCTTGAAGGGGTGATCCTCCACCCGCTTGCAGGCCGCCGCCAGCACGCCCACCGGGGTGTGGGGCTTGGGGGCGGAGGCGTGGCCGCCGGCGGAGAGGGTGCGGTACTGGGCGTTCAGCATCCCCTTTTCCGCAATGCCAATCAGGCCGCAGGACTGCTTCACGCCGGGGAACACGTTCTCCACAACGGCGCCGCCCTCGTCCACCACAATGGCGGGGTGAATGCCATGCTCGGTAAAATACGCCACAATGTTGGGCGCGCCCTGACTGTTGATCTCCTCGCCGCCGGAGAAGGCAAAATAGATGTCCTTTTCCGGCCGGAAGCCCTGGCCGATGAGGGAATTGGCGGCGGAAAGAATGCCGTTGAAGGTGACCTTGGTGTCCAGGGTACCGCGTCCCCAGAGGATGCCGTCCTCAATGATTCCGGCAAAGGGAGGCTTGTCCCACTTTTCCTCGTTGACGGGCACCACGTCGTAGTGCGCCATCATAACGGCGGGGTCACCCGCCTGCTTGCCCGGCCACCGCAGCAGCAGCGCCCGGTCGGGAAGCTGCCGGAAGGTGCAGGTGTCGAACACGTTGGGGTACAGGGTCGGCAGCAGGGAAATCAGCTTCTGAAATTCCCCCTCGTCCTCTAAAGAATGGTCGTTGTAGGACACAGTTTTGCAGCGAACCAGCTGGGCGAGGGAATCCACGGCGGCGTCCCTGTCAAAGACGATTTCTTCCTTGGTGACCGCGGGCTGGGGCTTGGGACGGAAGCGGATGGTGCGGACGGCGACCACGGCAATGAATGCGGCGAGAACCGCGAGAATCCAATATCCGATCATGTTTACAGAACTCCTCTCTTATAAAGCAGCCGGGAAACGGCAATGGTGAACAGCACGCTCACCGGAACCATAATGCCCACGGTACCGGCGTTCAGGGCGGGGACGAAAATGAACAGAACCAGCATCAGCACCACCGGCGCCACGGCGATCTTCCAGTTCCGGCTGACGAAGGCTACGCCCAGTCCGCCGAACAGGGCGGGCAGCATCTGGGCAAAGGCCGGCTCCAGCACCGGCGCTTCCAGAACGGGGGTCAGGGGGACAATCAGAATGACGCCGATGATGATAATGACGGTGGTGACGATGGAGGAGGTGGCAATGGCGATGGTGGAGATGACCTCGCCCTCCTCGGAGTTGGCGCTGACGTTGTTCTGCTCCAGCGCGTTGATGGCGCAGGGAAGCTTCAGATTGGAGATGTTGCCGGTGACAAAGCTGAGGTAGGAGCCGCCCGCGCCCAGCATGGGAACGAAGGTAATTGTCTCAATGACACCCACCGCCCAATACATGGGCGCGGTGGCGATCAGACCCACCACCAGCGCGCCCCAGTCCGGGGCGGCGCCAAACAGGGCGGCCACCGTCAGGGGGAAGGCCAGCAGCAGAATCATCACGGAAATGTTCCAGATGGTGCCGCTGCGGTGAACGGAGTCGATGTAGCTAAGCTGCTTTTTCATATCGGCACCTCCTTAACCCAGCCACGCGGTGAGGGGAATGGCGGAGGCCATGCCCAGCACCAGAGAAATGGGCAGCGCGTAGTCGTTGACCCACGCCCACTTGAACTTTTTCATGAGCAGCCCGCAGACCACCATGATTGCGGCGGACACCGCCATGACGCACACCGGGACAAGTCCGGAGGTGGCGGCATAATCCCCCGGCGTCCACAGGCGGGAGAAATCGCAGAATACGTAGCCCAGGAACGCGGAGATCATGCCGATAAACATGGCATTCTGGAAAATATCCGCCCATTTGGCGTCCCGGTTTTCCAGAACGGTCATGCCCCGCAGCAGCTTTTTCCCAATGACAGGCACCAGCCAGATGCCCACCATGATGGACAGGGTCATCACCAGGGCGATGTTGACGTATTGCTGGGCAGTCAGGGCGCTGATTTTGCCAAGCTCTAAGCCCATGGCGCTGACGGCGTTGGATGCCGCGATGGCCTCGTAGCTCAGGGAGCCGACCACGCTCAGCCGCAGCCAGGGCAGGGGAATGCCCAGACTTTTACTTAAAGTAATGACACTGATGACGATGGACACGGCCGGGGCAATGGTGAACAGCGCGGCGGTTTTGACGGTTTTTTTGATTTTGGCCTGATCCATGCCAATCTCCTTACTGCGGCGCAGAGCCTTAATAAGGAAGAAAACCGACTGAGCCAGAACCACGGCGATCAGGATTCCGGCGAGCAGGTAAAGCACCGGATGGTTGACGCTGAATTCCATGGAAACACCTCCGAAGAAAAGATGGTTTCATTATAGCACGGCGCTGTTCCCGAAACAAGAAGCAATCCGACAGAAAAGAAGATTTCCTGCTTGCTATTTCCCGTCGGATAAGGTAAAATGGTGGGGAGTTTTTGGGAAAGAGGCAACGGAAATGACAAAAGCGGCGTTTGATAACAACAAGTACCTGCAAATGCAGTCCGCCCACATCCGGGAGCGCATTGCCCAGTTTGGCGGCAAGCTGTACCTGGAATTCGGGGGCAAGCTCTATGACGATAACCATGCGTCCCGGGTTCTGCCCGGCTTCCAGCCGGACAGCAAGCTGCGGATGCTGCTGCAGCTGAAGGAGCAGGTGGAGATGGTCATTGCCATCAACGCCGACGATATCGAAAAGAATAAGGTTCGGGGCGATCTTGGCATCACCTATGACCGGGACGTCATTCGCCTGATCGACATTTTCCGGGGCTTCGGCCTGTACGTTTCCAGCGTGGTGCTGACCCGCTTCCATGAACAGGCGCTGGCGAAGGCGTTCCAGTCCCGCCTGGAGGGGCTGGGCATCCGGGTCTATCACCATTTTGAGATTCCGGGCTACCCCTCCGACACCGGACATATCGTCAGCCCCGACGGCTTCGGGAAAAACGATTACATCGAAACGACCCGGTCGCTGGTGGTGGTCACGGCTCCCGGCCCCGGCAGCGGCAAGCTGGCGACCTGCCTGAGCCAGCTGTACCACGAGCATATCCGGGGCAACACGGCGGGCTACGCCAAATTTGAGACCTTCCCCATCTGGAACGTGCCGCTGAACCACCCGGTGAACCTGGCCTACGAGGCCGCCACGGCGGATTTGAACGACGTGAACATGATCGACCCCTTCCATCTGGAAGCCTACGGGGTCACCACCGTCAATTACAACCGGGATGTGGAGGCGTTCCCCGTGCTGGTGGCGATTTTTGAGAAAATTCTGGGGCACTGCCCCTACAAATCCCCCACGGACATGGGCGTGAATATGGTGGGCAACTGCATCGTGGATGACGAAGCCGCCCGGTTTGCCTCCCGGCAGGAGATCATCCGCCGGTACTATGAGGCCCTGTGCGAGCAGAAGCAGGGCAAGGGCAGCGACGAAACGGTGCGCAAGCTGGAGCTGCTGATGAAAAAGGCCGGTGTGACCCCGGAGGAACGGAAGGTGGTCGCCCCCGCATTGCAGCGGGCGGAGCAGACCGGCGCCCCCGCCGCCGCTATGGAGCTGCCCGACGGCACCATTGTCACCGGCAAGACCTCTGACCTTCTGGGCGCGTCCTCGGCGCTGCTGCTGAACGCGCTGAAAAAGCTGGCAGGTATGCGGGACAGTCTGCACCTGATCTCCCCGGTGGTGCTTGACCCCATCCAGCATCTGAAGGTTGACCACTTGGGCAACCGCAATCCCCGTCTCCACACTGACGAGACGCTGATCGCCCTGTCCATCTGCGCCGCCACCAACCCCATGGCGGAGCTGGCCATGGAGCAGCTGGACAAGCTGCGGGGCTGCGAGGTGCATTCCTCGGTGATATTGTCCGCCGTGGACGAAAAGACCTTCAAGCGTCTGGGCGTCAACCTGACCTGCGAGCCGAGATATAAGGGATAAATAAAAATGCAGAATGCCGAAACAACGGCATTCTGCATTTTTTGTGGGATAAAGATTAGGCTCTCTGCTCGCAGTAGACGCATCTGTGGATGCCCGCGGCCTTGTCGGTGCAGCGGAACAGCTGGGGCAGCTCCTGCTCGGTTTGGGTGATGCACTTGGGGTTGCGGCAGACGCGGTCGTATTCCAGACCGGTCGTGTCAATGGCTTCTTTTGCGGGATTCCGGGCGGCTTCGTCCAGAAGCTTCAGGATCAGCGCCATGCGCATGTATTTGCCGTTCAGCGCCTGACGGAAATAGGCGGCTCTGGGGTCGTCGTCCACCTTGACGCTGATCTCGTTGACCCGGGGCAGGGGGTGCAGGACGCACATTTTTTCCTTCGCCAGCTTCATTTTCTCGGTATCGAGGACGTAGCTGTCCTTGAGCCGCTCGTACTCCCAGGGGTCGTCGAAGCGCTCCCGCTGGATGCGGGTCATGTACAGCACGTCAAGATCGGGCATGGCTTCTTCCAGAGAGGACACTTCCGTATAGGGAATCCCCTGATTTTCAAACACGTTGTACCGGATAAATCCGGGAATTTTCAGCTCTTCCGGAGAAATCAGAACAAATTGAATGCCCTTGTAGCGGCTCATGGCTTCAATCAGGGAGTGAACCGTCCGGCCATATTTCAGGTCGCCGCACAGACCGATGGTGAGATTATCCAGCCGCCCCATTTCCCGGGAAATGGTCAGCAGGTCGGCAAGGGTCTGGGTGGGGTGGTTGTGGCCGCCGTCTCCGGCGTTGATGACGGGAATGGAGGCCGCCTGACTTGCCACGCAGGGCGCGCCCTCCTTGGGATGGCGCATGGCGATGATGTCGGCGTAGCAGCTGACGATTTTGGCGGTATCCGCTACGCTTTCGCCCTTGGAGGCGGAGGAGGAGCTGGCCTCGCTGAAGCCGATGACGCTGCCGCCCAGCTCCAGCATCGCGGCCTCGAAGCTCAGGCGGGTGCGGGTGGAGGGTTCAAAGAACAGGGTCGCCAGCTTCTTGTGGGCGCACCTGTCCCAGTAGTTTTCCGGGTGGGCAATGATATCCTTGGCGGTGGCGATCAGTTCGTCCAGCTCGTCTACGCCTAAATCCAGAATGCTGTTCAGACTCCTCATGCTTTCGCTCCATTCACGGCAAGGTAGTTTTTGATCCGCGCCACATTCTCGGCGTTGGCGGGATTTTCTTCCAGATAGGCGATGATGTCGTACACGTCCACCACGGAGTAGACGGGGAAGCCGAATTCCTCCTCCACTTCCTCCATGGCCAGCTTTTCGCCCTTGCCCCGCTCTTTGCGGTCGACCATGATGAAGGTGGCGGCGACCTTGACGCCCTCCAGATGGCTCAAAATGGCCATGCTTTCCCGGATGGCGGTTCCGGCGGTGATGACGTCCTCCACGATGACCACGTCCTCACCGGCCTTGGGGACATAGCCCACAAACACGCCGCCCTCGCCGTGATCCTTGGCTTCCTTGCGGTTGAAGAAGAAGGGGACGTCCAGCCCGTCCCGGCTCAGGGCGACGGCGGCGGACACGGCGATGGAAATGCCCTTGTAGGCGGGGCCGTAGAGGACGGCCTTCCGCTGCCCCAGCTTTTCCCGGTAGGCGCGGGCGTAGAATTCGCCGAGAGTTGCAATTTCTTTGCCGGTTTTGATCTCCCCGGCATTGATGAAATAGGGGATTTTGCGGCCGGATTTGGCGGTGAAATCGCCGAATTTCAGTACACCGGCCTTCTCCAGAAACTGAATGAATTCTCTTTTGTAGCTTTCCAAAACGCTTCCTCCTTATTTCAGTCGCAGAATTCCGCCACGCAGCGCTCGTAGGCGGCCACGGGGTCGGCGGCGGCCGTGATGGGACGGCCGACCACGATGTAGTCCGAGCCGATGGCCTTGGCGGCGGCGGGGGTCATCACCCGCTTCTGGTCGCCCACATCGCCGTCGGCGAAACGGACGCCGGGGGTCACGGTGAGAAACGCTTTGCCGCAGCGCTCGTGTACCTTCCCCGCTTCCAGGGGGGAGCAGACCACGCCGTCCAGACCGGCATTCTTCGCGGTCTCGGCGTAGTGCATGACCACCTGGTCAATGGGTTCGTGAATGAGCAGATCGGATTCCATGGCCGCCTGGTCGGTGGAGGTCAGCTGGGTCACGGCGATCAGCAGGGGACGGGTGCCGTCCTCCCGGGTCAGACCTTCCAGCGCGGCCTTCATCATGGCGGTGGTGCCGGCGGCATGGAGGTTGGTGATGTCCACGTCCAGATTCCGCAGAACGGACATGGCTTTTTTTACGGTGTTGGGGATGTCGTGAAGCTTCAAGTCCAGAAAAATCTTGTGCCCCCGGGCTTTGATCTCCCGGACGATGGCGGGGCCTTCCGCGTAGTACAGCTCCATGCCGATCTTTACGAAGGGCTTGCGGCCGGTGAACTTATCCAGAAAAGCGAAGGTTGCCTGGGCGGATGAAAAATCGCAGGCAACAATGACGTCCTTACCCATTATTTCGCGCCTCCTATAATGTCTTTCAGATTTTTGATTTTGTATTTTTCCATGACGGCGGGAAGCTCCCGGATGATGTCCCGGCAGACGTAAGGGTTTACGAGATTGGCCGCGCCCACCTCTACGGCGGTAGCGCCTGCCAGCATCATTTCCACCACATCCTCGGCGCTGCTGACGCCGCCCATGCCCACCACGGGGACGTTTACCGCATTTGCGACCTGATAGACCATGCGCAGCGCCACCGGGAAGATGGCGGGGCCGGAAAAACCGCCCATTTTGTTGGCAATGATGGGTCTTCGGGTGCGCAGATCAATGCGCATACCAAGCATGGTGTTGATCAGGCTGATGCCGTCCGCTCCCGCGTCCTCGCAGGCTTTGGTGATGGACACAATGTCGGTGACGTTGGGGGAGAGCTTGACGATGACGGGCTTTTTCGTGACCTTTTTCACCGCCGCCGTCACCTCTGCGGCAGCTTCCGGGCAGGTGCCGAAGCTCATGCCGCCGCCGTGGACATTGGGGCAGCTGACGTTGACCTCCAGCCAGCCCACCTGTTCCTCCTTATCCAGCCTTTCGCAGGTGTAGGCGTAATCCGCCACGGAAAAGCCGGAGACGTTGGCCATGACCGGCTTGTGAAAGCAGGCTTTCAGTTTCGGGAGTTCTTCGGCAATGACCTTCTCCACGCCGGGATTTTGCAGCCCCACGGCGTTGATCATGCCGCTTGTACACTCGGCAATGCGGGGCGTTGGATTGCCGAAGCGGGGTTCTTTTGTGGTTCCCTTGAAGGAGAAAGTGCCGAGGCAGTTGATGTCATACAGTTCGGCAAATTCGTAGCCGTAACCAAAGGTGCCGGAGGCGGGGATGACCGGATTGTCCAGCTCGATGCCGCAGAGATTGACGCTCAGGCTTCCCATAGAATCTCCTCCTTCTTCATGACGGGGCCGTCCTTGCAGATGCGCTTGTAGCCCGTGAGGGTCTTGCAGGAGCAGCCCATACAGGCGCCGAAACCGCAGCCCATCCGTTCCTCAAAGCTCATCTGGCCGGAGGTGCGGGTGGCTTTATACACCGCCTTGAGCATCGGCTCCGGGCCGCAGGTGTAGAAATAGGAATAATTCAGATCGTTCAGGGGCGTGGTGGCGAAGCCCTTGACGCCATAGCTTCCGTCGGCGGTGGCGACGATCACCCGGCACCCCAGCGCCCGGAATGCCCCTTCGTAGAATATTTCCGATTGGGTGTTGAAGCCCAGGATCACCGTCACCTGCTTGCCCATGGCGAGCAGCCGTTTGGCAAGGTGGTACAGCGGCGGGACGCCAACGCCGCCGCCTAAGAGGACGGGACAGTCCCCGGCGGGGGCAAGGTCGTAGCCGTTGCCCAGGCCGGTCAGAATGTCCAGCTTCTCCCCGGGAACCATCCGGGAGAGGATTTCCGTGCCCTTGCCCACCACCTTGTAAACAATGGTGAGGGTACTGCAGTCATAGTCGCACACGGAGATGGGGCGGCGGAGGAACTTCCCTGTAATTTGAATGTTGACAAACTGCCCCGGCGCGGTGATGGCGGAGGTGTCTCCGGAAAGCACCATTTTGTAGACGCAGTCCGTCAGAGGGGTATTGGAAAGAATCGTGAAAATGCTCTGTTTCATGGTCGCTCCTTCCGGAAAATGGATTTTCGTTAAGCGTCGATGGTGGAAATCGTCAAAGTGGTTTCTTCCAGCACATCCAGCAGAACCCGGATGGTGTCCAGCGCGGTAAACAGCGTCACGTTATGCTCCGTGGCGATCCGGCGGATTTTTATGCCGTCCCGGCCGTTGGAGCCGGGGTCGCGGGTGTTGATGACGTAGGCAATGTGTCCCTGACGCAGGGCGTTGGGAATTTCGTCGCTTCCGTCGCTGATCTTGCCCAGAACATGGGTGCGGATGCCGTTTTCCTTCAGGAACATGGCGGTGCCGGCGGTGGCCTCGATGTTGAAGCCCAGACGGTAGAACCGGCGGATCAGGGGCAGCGCTTCCTCCTTGTCCCGGTCGGCGATGGTGGCAAGCACAGTGCCGTAGTTTTGCAGCTTCATGCCGGAGGCCTGCAGCGCCTTGTACAGGGCGCGGGTCATGGTGCGGTCATAGCCGATGGCCTCGCCGGTGGACTTCATTTCGGGGGTCAGATAGGCGTCCAGACCGCGGATTTTGTTGAAGGAGAACACCGGCGCTTTGACGTACCAGCGCTCCTTCTCGGCGGGGTAGATGTCGAAGAAGCCCTGCTCCTTCAGGCTCAGCCCCAGAATCACGTCGGTGGCGATGTCCGCCAGGCTGTAGCCCGTGGCCTTGCTCAGGAAGGGCACCGTGCGGGAGGAACGGGGGTTGACCTCGATGACGGACACGTTGTCCTCGGGGTCTACAATGAACTGCACGTTGAACAGGCCGACAATGCCGATGCCCAGACCCAGCTTCTTGGCGTATTGCAGGATGATGCCCTTGACCTTGTCGGAGATGGAGAAGGAGGGGTAGACGGAGATGGAGTCGCCGGAGTGGACGCCGGTGCGCTCCACCAGCTCCATAATGCCGGGGACGAACACGTCCCGCCCGTCGCAGATGGCGTCGATCTCCACTTCCCGACCCTGAATGTATTTGTCCACCAGAACGGGCTTGTCCTCGTCGATTTCCACGGCGCTTTTCAGGTAGCGGCGCAGCTGGCTCTCGTTCGCCACGATCTGCATGGCGCGGCCGCCCAGCACGAAGCTGGGACGCACCAGCACGGGATAGCCGATCTCGTTTGCCGCCGCGAGACCGTCCTCGATTTTGGTGACGGCTTTGCCCTTGGGCTGGGGGATGTTCAGCTCCTTCAGGAGCTTTTCAAAGGCGTCCCGGTTTTCGGCTCTGTCGATGGCCTCGCAGCCGGTGCCGATGATCTTCACGCCCCGGTCATGGAGGGGCTGCGCCAGATTGATGGCGGTCTGGCCGCCGAGAGACGCGATCACGCCGTCGGGCTTTTCAAAGTCGATGATGTTCATCACATCCTCGGGGGTCAGAGGCTCGAAGTACAGCTTGTCGGCGGTGGTGTAGTCGGTGGAGACGGTCTCGGGGTTATTGTTGATGATGATGGCCTCGTAGCCCGCCTTTTTGATGGTCATGACGGCGTGGACGGTGGAGTAGTCGAATTCCACGCCCTGACCGATGCGGATGGGGCCTGCGCCCAGCACCACGATCTTCTTTTTGCTCGTCAGCCGGGAGACGTTTCCGCCGGTGTAGGAGGAGTAGAAGTAGGGGATATACGCGCCGGTGTGGCAGGTGTCCACCATGCGGAAGGCCGGGAACATACCGTGTTCTCTGCGGAAATCGGACACGTCCGTCTCGGAGCATTTCCACAGCCGGCTTACATATTTGTCGCTGAAGCCCATCTTCTTGGCGTCCAGAAGGGCTTCCGGCTCTTTGACATGGAGCTTTAAGTATTCCTCCATGTCCACGATGCGCTTGATGGCGTTCAGGAAATACACGTCAATGGCGGTGATCTCATGAATCTGCTCCACAGTGACGCCCCGGTAGATGATTTCCGCAATGGCAAAAATGTTGTCGGAGCGGAATACGCTGATGTAGTCCTGTAGCTCCTCCGTGGTCATGTCGTCAAATTTGTGGTGGTAGACATGGTTCGCGCCCACCTCCAGGGAACGGATGCCCTTGAGCAGGGATTCCTCCAGATTGGAGCCGATGCCCATGACCTCGCCGGTGGCCATCATCTGGGTGCCCAGAATGTTGATGGCGGAGGTGAACTTGTCGAAGGGGAACCGGGGCAGCTTGGTGATGACGTAGTCCAGCTTCGGCTCAAAGGCGGCGTTGGTGTTGGCAATCTTGATGTCCTCCAGCGCCATGCCCACGGCGATTTTCGCGGTGACCCGGGCAATGGGGTAGCCGGAGGCCTTGGAGGCCAGCGCGGAGGAACGGGAGACCCGGGGGTTGACCTCAATAAGGTAGTATTTGGAGGAATTGGGGTCGAGGGCAAACTGGACGTTGCAGCCGCCCTCCACCTTCAGCGCCCGGATGATCTTGATGGCGGAGTCGTTGAGCATCTTCCTGTCGTGGTCGCTGAGGGTCATGATGGGGGCGACCACCATGCTGTCGCCGGTGTGAACGCCTACGGGGTCGATGTTCTCCATGCCGCAGATGGTGATGGCGTGGTCATTAGAATCCCGCATGACCTCGAATTCGATCTCCTTGTAGCCCTTGACGGACTTCTCCACCAGGACCTGATGGACAGGGGAGAGGGCGAAGGCGTTGAGACCGATCTCCACCAGCTCGTCTTCATTGTAGGCAAAGCCGCCGCCGGTGCCGCCGAGAGTAAAGGCGGGGCGAAGCACCACAGGATAGCCGATGCGCTTGGCCGCTTCTTTGGCTTCCTCCAGAGAGTAGGAAATTTCGGAGGGGATGACCGGCTCGCCGATGGACTGGCACAGCTCCTTGAAAAGCTCCCGATCCTCGGCGCGCTCGATGGACTCGCTGGAGGTACCCAGCAGCCTGACCCGGCATTCCCGGAGAATGCCCTTCTTTTCCAGCTGCATGGCCAGATTCAGACCCGTCTGACCGCCGATGCCGGGGATGATGGCGTCGGGACGCTCGTAGCGGATGATCTTGGCGATATATTCCAGGGTCAGCGGCTCCATGTAGACCTTGTCGGCGATGATGGTGTCGGTCATGATGGTGGCGGGGTTGGAGTTGCACAGCACCACCTCGTAGCCCTCTTCCTTCAGGGCAAGACAGGCCTGGGTGCCGGCGTAGTCGAACTCCGCCGCCTGGCCGATGACGATGGGGCCGGAGCCAATGATGAGAATTTTCTTGATGTCGGTTCTTTTTGCCATGATAGTATATCCTCCTAATTTTTGGCGGTATCCGTTTCCGGAGCGGCGTATACCAGCTTTCCGTCGCAGACGGTGGCGATGCACTTTCCGCTGACCTGCCAGCCGGTGAAGGGGGTGGCTCGGCCTTTGGAAAGAAAGTCCTCCGGGTCGATTGCGTATGCGGCGTTTAAGTCCCAGACGCTGTAATCTGTCCCCAGAGGGAGGCCAAAGCGCCTGCGGGGATTGACGCACAGAAGCGCCAATAGCTTGTCCAGACTCAGAATGCCCGGTTTTACCAGATAGGTATACAAAATCGGGAAAGCGGTCTCAATGCCCACGATGCCGAAGGCGCTTTTTTCCAGCCCCCGGGACTTTTCCTCGGCGGAGTGGGGGGCGTGGTCGGTGGCGATCATGTCGATGGTGCCGTCCAGGATTCCCTGAATCAGGGCTTCCCGGTCTTCCTTTCCCCGGAGAGGCGGGTTCATTTTGAAGCGGCCGTCCTCCTGCAGGTCGCTGTCGTCCATCACCAGATAGTGGGGGGCGGTTTCACAGGTCACGTTCAGCCCCTCGGCCTTGGCCTTTCGGATGAGCGCCACGCTTTCCTTGGCGGAGACGTGGCAGACGTGGTAGGCGCAGCCGGTTTCCTTTACCAGCTGCAAGTCCCGGGCAATTTGCCCCCATTCGCTTTCGGAGCAGATGCCCCGATGGCCGTTTCTCTTGGCGTAGTCGCCGTCGTGGATGTAGCCCCCCCGCAGCAGGGAATTGACCTCGCAGTGGGCGACAATGGGCTTCCCCAGGGCTTTGGCGCGAAGCATGGCCTGCCGCATTAAGTCGTCGCTCTGCACGCCCCGGCCGTCGTCGGAGAATCCCACCACATGGGGCGCCATGCCCTCCAGGTCGGAAAGCACCTCGCCCTGTTCGCCCACGGTGATGGCGCCGTAGGGGTAGACGTGAATGCAGGCGGCTTCCCCGATGAGACGGCGCTGAAGCTCCAGATTCTCCACACTGTCCGGCACCGGGTTCAGGTTCGGCATGGTGCAGACCGCGGTATAGCCGCCCCGGGCGGCTGCCCGGCTGCCTGTGGCGATGGTCTCCTTATAAGAAAAACCCGGCTCTCTGAAATGCACATGCACGTCACAAAAGCCGGGAAAAATAACATATTCGGAAGAATCGAACCCGGAAAGACCGGGGACGGAAAGGGAGGAACAAACCCCGTCGGAAAACACGGATCCCAAAGAAGCGGCATAAATCTTGGCTTTCGTCATGCTGATCTCCTTTCTCATAAAAAACGCCCTGCCGGAAAAGCGGCAAGACGGGCGGGATGAGCCGCTGAACTTATCTGTTAAATTATAGCATGGGCAGGAGTGGTTGTCAATTGGGAAAAATGGACATGGATACACCCGAAAACGGCGGGGCTTTTGGGCATAGGGGCGCGATTGAACTGCCCCCTTGTCTCTTTCTGGGAGAGGCGGTTGAGCGAAACGAAGACGGGGAGGGAAAACAGGGAAAAAGCCCTCTCAGTCACCTTCGGTGACAGCTCTCCCAAAGGGAGAGCCAAGGGGCTGCACCCCGCTTCATTTTTCTCCGCTCTCCGGGAGGGTTCCCGCTTCCTTGAGCCTGTCCAGCGCCGTCCGGTAGCCGCCGCCGTAGAGCAGGCACCGGTTGACCCGGCTGATGGTGGCCGAGCTGGCGCCGGTGGATTCCGAGACTTCAATATAGTTTTCGCCCCCGTCCAGCAGACAGGCGACCCGGAACCGCTGGGACATGGCCTGCAATTCCTTGATGGTGGCCACGTCCTCAAAAAACAGACGGCAGTCCTCCACCGTCCGCAGAGACAGGATGGCCTCAAAAAACAGATCTTCACCGGGATGTCGAATGATGTCCATGGCACGGATTCCTTTCGTCTTGGATGCTTTTTCTATACTTTACCACTTTAACCTGTTAAATACAAGACCCTTTTGGAGTTTTTTGCAGGAAAACCGGGGATGGATATGCCGCTTTTTGTACGTTCCTCTGAAAAAGACAAATGTCCCTGTGTGAGGCACTTTTTTTCCGCGCCAAACGCTTGACTTGCGCCGCCTGGGGTGCTAGAATTGGAAAAATAAAAATCTCCGAGAGGTGTTTACAATGGAAAGAAAAAATATTGACTGGGGCAACCTGGGGTTTGGCTACGTCCAGACCGACATGCGCTACGTCTCCAATTTCCGGAATGGCCAGTGGGACGACGGCTGCCTGACCGACCAGGCCACCATCACCATGAGCGAGTGCGCCTGCGTTCTGCAATACGCCCAGACCTGCTTTGAGGGACTGAAGGCCTATACCACCGAGGACGGCCGCATTGTCTGCTTCCGCCCCGATCTCAACGCCCAGCGGATGGCCAACTCCTGCCGCCGTCTGAAAATGCCCGTGTTCCCTGAGAAGCGGTTTGTCCAGGCCGTGGTGGAGACCGTCCGCGCCAACTCCCAGTGGGTGCCGCCCTACGGCTCCGGCGCGACGCTGTACGTGCGCCCGTTCATGTTTGGCAGCGACGCCATCATCGGCGTCAAGCCCGCGACGGAGTATCAGTTCCGGGTGTTCGTCACTCCCGTCGGCCCCTATTTCAAGGGCGGCATCAAGCCCCTGAAGCTGCGCATCTCCGATCTCGACCGGGCGGCGCCTAAGGGTACCGGCGACGTCAAGGCCGGTCTGAACTATGCCATGAGCCTTTACAACATCGTGGACGCCCACGAGAAGGGCTTTGACGAGAATGTCTACGTGGATTCCGCCACCCGCACCCACATTGAGGAAACCGGCGGCGCCAACGTGATCTTTGTCACCAAGGACGGCAAGCTGGTCACCCCCAAGTCCGACACCATTCTCCCTTCCATCACCCGGCGCAGCCTGCTGCAGGTGGCGAAGGATTATCTGGGCATGGAGGTTGAGGAGCGCCCCGTGGCGCTGGCGGAGATCGGCGAATTTGCCGAATGCGGCCTGTGCGGCACGGCGGCGGTCATCTCTCCCGTGGGAACCATCGTGGATCACGGCAAGGAAATTCACTACGCGGGCATGGGCCCCACCATCCAGAAGCTGTACGACACCCTCACCGGCATCCAGATGGGTCGCCTGGAAGCCCCCAAGGGCTGGATTCAGACAATCGAATAAAATTTTCAAGCAGCGGCGGCCGTCAGGCTGCCGCTGTTAGGTTGCGCAGAATTCCGGATTTTGAATTCCAAAATCCGGAATTCTTCTGCTGTTTCACTAAAACTGTCTGACGACCAAAGACTTTTGTTTTTCGGGGCTTGACACCCGGTGCAGAAGGTGCTATAATCCTGCCAACATACATCGAACGCAATGATGAGGAAAAAGCAGCCCGATTCCCGCGTACAGAGAGCCGCCGGTTGGTGTGAGGCGGATGCAGGGGCGGCTGTATACTGGCCTCTGAGCGGCCGTTCCCAAAGCTTCGGCGAGTAGGACGGACGGAGCCCGACCGATACAGCGGGAGACGGTTGTTGGACCGTTGTCGAGTGGCCGCTTTGGCGGCAAAAAGAGTGGTACCGCAAGGTTTTGCATGCAAAGCCCTGTCTCTTTGTTACAAAGAGACAGGGCTTTTTGTAGTTTTATCTTTGAAAGGACAGAAAATGATGGATACCTCCAAATACGCGATCGGCTATTACCCCGCCCCCGGCGACCATTGCAAATGGGTGCACAAAGACCACATCGAAAAAGCCCCTCAATGGTGCAGCGTTGACCTGCGGGACGGCAACCAGAGCCTGGTGATTCCCATGAGCCTGGAAGAAAAGCTGGAATTTTACCATCTGCTGCTGCGTCTGGGCTTTAAGGAAATCGAGGTGGGCTTCCCCGCCGCCTCCGAGACGGAGTATGAATTCCTGCGTACCCTGATCGAGAACAACATGATCCCGAAGGACGTCTCGGTGCAGGTGCTGACCCAGTGCCGGGAGCATATTATCCGCAAGACCTTTGAAGCCTGCAAGGGCGCGCCCAGCGCCATTATCCATTTTTACAATTCCGTGAGCGTCGCCCAGCGGGAGCAGGTGTTCCGCAAGAGCAAGGAAGAGATCAAGCAGATCGCCGTGGAGGGTGCGAAGCTGGTGAAAAAGCTGGCGTCGGAATACGAGGGCAATTTCCGCTTCGAGTATTCCCCGGAGAGCTTCACCGGTACCGAGCCGGAATACGCGCTGGAGGTGTGCAACGCCGTTCTGGACGTGCTGGAGCCCAGCGAAAGCAACAACGTCATCATCAACCTGCCGGTCACCGTGGAAATGAGTATGCCCCACGTCTATGCCAGCAAGGTGGAATACATGAGCGAAAACCTCAAATACCGGGAGCATGTGACCGTATCCCTGCACCCCCACAACGACCGGGGAACCGGCGTGGCGGATACGGAGCTGGCGTTGCTGGCCGGAGCGGACAGGGTAGAGGGAACGCTCTTCGGAAACGGCGAGCGCACCGGCAATGTGGACATCATCACCCTGGCCATGAACATGTACGCCCACGGCGTCGACCCGAAGCTGGACTTTTCCGACATGCCCTCCATCTGCAAGACCTACGAGCAGTGTACCCGGATGCACGTCTACGAGCGGACGCCCTACGCGGGAGCTCTGGTGTTTGCCGCCTTCTCCGGCTCCCATCAGGACGCCATCGCCAAGGGCATGACCTGGCGGAAGGAGAAAAACCTTCACCGCTGGACGGTGCCGTACCTGCCGGTTGACCCCCAGGACATCAGCCGCACCTACGACGCCGACGTCATCCGGGTCAATTCCCAGAGCGGCAAGGGCGGCATCGGCTATCTGCTGGAGCAGAATTACGGCTATATCCTGCCGCCGAAGATGCGCGAACACCTGAGCTACCAGTGCAAGAGCGTCTCCGACCACGACCACCGGGAGCTGAAAAGCGAGGACGTGCTGGCAATTTTTATGGACTGCTACCTGAACGTGAACCACCCTCTGTCGATTTCCCACATGTCCTTTGTGCAGAAGGACGGCGGCGTGGACGCGGAGGTTACCTTCCTCCGCCACGGACGGGAAACCACCCTCCACGCCGGCGGAAACGGCTCTCTGGACGCGGTGAGCAATGCCTTGAAGCAATATACCGGCAAGGATTACACCCTGAAGGTCTACACCGAACACAGCGTGCAGGAGCGCAATTCCGGCTCCACCGCCGCGGCCTACATTGGCCTGGAGGACGCCGCCGGGAATATGAGCTGGGGCGCCGGCACGGACACCGATATCATCAAAGCGAGTATTTACGCGCTGATCGGCGCTTATAACAACATGACTGCTGAATAGGAGGTTTTCAAAATTATGGGTATGACAATGACACAGAAGATTCTCGCCGCCCACGCGGGGCTGGAATCCGTCACGGCGGGGCAGCTCATCCGGGCAAAGCTGGATCTGGTTTTGGGAAACGACATCACCACCCCGGTGGCCATCAACGAGTTTACGAAAAACGGTTTCTCTCAGGTGTTTGACAAGGACAAAATCGCCATCGTCCTTGACCACTTCGTCCCCAACAAGGATATCAAGGCGGCGCAGCAGAGCAAGCAGTGCCGGGAGTTCGCGTGCAGCCACTGCGTCAGCCATTTTTACGACGTGGGCAAAATGGGCATTGAGCACGCCCTCCTTCCGGAGCAGGGGCTGGTCACCGCCGGGGACTGCATCATCGGCGCGGATTCCCACACCTGCACTTACGGCGCGCTGGGGGCGTTTTCCACCGGCGTGGGCAGCACCGACATGGCGGCGGGCATGGCCACGGGAACGGCCTGGTTTAAGGTTCCCTCGGCCATCCGCTTCGAGCTGACCGGCGCGCTGCCCCCTATGTGCAGCGGCAAGGACGTGATTCTTACCATCATCGGCATGATCGGCGTGGACGGCGCGCTGTACAAGAGCATGGAGTTTACGGGGGAGGGGGTCAAATCGCTGTCCATGGACGACCGGCTGTGCATCTGCAACATGGCCATCGAGGCCGGTGCCAAAAACGGCATTTTCCCCGTGGACGACGTGACCCGGCGCTATATGGAGAACCGCTGTGAGCGGACGCCCAGGGAATTTGCCGCCGACCCGGACGCGGAGTACGAGAAAACAATTAAAATTGACCTGACCAAAATCGTTCCCACCGTCGCCTGTCCCCATCTGCCCGAAAACACCCACCCGGCGGCGGAGCTGGGGGACATCAAAATCGACCAGGTGGTCATCGGCAGCTGCACCAACGGCCGGATGGAGGACATGGAGACGGCCTACCGCATTCTCAATGGCAGACAGGTTGCGGGCGGCGTGCGCTGCATCATCATCCCCGCCACCATGGCAATCTACCGCGAGTGCGTCCAGCGGGGCTACGTCACCGCCTTCATTGACGCGGGCGCCGTCGTCTCGACTCCCACCTGCGGCCCCTGCCTTGGCGGCTACATGGGGATTCTTGCCGCGGGGGAGCGGTGCGTCGCCACCACAAACCGGAATTTTGTCGGCCGTATGGGTCACGTGGACAGCGAGGTTTACCTGGCCAGCCCGGCAACCGCCGCATCTTCCGCCATTACCGGCTATATTACCGCACCCAAGGAGGTCTGAACATGAAAACCCAGGGACATGTCTTCAAATACGGCGACAACGTGGATACCGACGTCATCATCCCCGCCCGGTATCTGAACACCGCCAACGCAAACGAGCTTGCCAAGCACTGCATGGAGGATATTGACGCCACCTTTGTGGAAAAGGTCGCCAAGGGCGACATCATGGTGGCCGGGTGGAACTTCGGCTGCGGCTCCTCCCGGGAGCACGCGCCGCTGGTCATCAAAACCTGCGGCACCGGCTGCGTCATTGCCAAGTCCTTTGCCCGGATTTTTTACCGGAACGCCATCAATATCGGCCTTCCCATTCTGGAATGCGAAGCGGCGGCGGAGGAAATTCAGCCCGGGGACGCGGTGATGGTGGACTTTGACACCGGCGTCATCACCGATGCCACCACCGGGAAGACCTATCAGGCGGAACCCTTCCCGGACTTTATCCAGAACATTATTCAAAAGGGCGGCCTGCTGGCTTCCCTGAAAGAGGTGTGACACCATGAACAGGAAAATTGCGGTGATCCGCGGCGACGGCATCGGCCCCGAGATTGTGGCGCAGGCCGTGGGTGTCCTGGACAAAGTCGCAGAGCTTTACGGCCACAGCTTTTCCTACGCGGATGTGGACATGGGCGGCTGCGCCATCGACAGGTTCGGCGACCCGCTGCCCCGGGAAATGCTGGAAAAGTGCCTTGCTTCCGACAGCGTTCTCCTGGGCGCGGTGGGCGGCCCCAAGTGGAACGACGTTCCGGGGAATCTGCGCCCGGAAAAAGGGCTTCTGCGCCTGCGCGCCGGGATGGGCGTTTACAGCAACAACCGCCCCGCGAAAATCTGGCCGCAGCTGGCCTCGGCCTCGCCGCTGAAGCCCCAGATTGTGGAAAAGGGCATTGACTTTATCATTGTAAGAGAGCTGATCGGCGGCATTTACTTCGGCAAGCACGAAACCGTCGCCAAGAACGGGGAGACGGTGGCCGTGGACGAGCTTCGCTACTCCGAAAGCGAGATCCGCCGCATTGGCCGCATCGGCTTTGAAACTGCCCGGAAGCGGCACGGAAAACTTTGCAGCGTGGAAAAGAGCAATGTACTCGATTCCTCCCGGCTTTGGAAGAAGGTCATGCACGAGCTGGCGGAGGAGTATCCCGACGTTGCGCTGACCGACATGCTGGTGGACAACTGCGCCATGCAGATCGTGAAAGACCCCAGCCAGTTTGACGTGATCGTGACGGAGAATATGTTCGGCGACATTCTGTCCGACGAGGCTTCCATGATCACCGGCTCCATCGGCATGATCCCGTCCTCCTCCCTGGGCAGTACCGGCTGCGGCCTGTACGAGCCGATTCACGGCTCCGCCCCGGATATTGCTGGCAGGGACATTGCCAATCCCATCGGCACCATTCTGGCCGCCGCCATGATGCTGCGCTACTCCTTCGACATGGCCGAGGAAGCGGACGCCATCGAAAACGCGGTGTCCGCCGTTCTGGACGAAGGCTACCGGACGGCAGACATCCTTCCCGCCGACCCCGCAGACTGCATCCGGGTGGGCTGCATCCAAATGGGAAGCCTGATTCGGGAACACCTGAAAACCAGGTAACACCTTTCCACAAACATAAGAAAAGGCAAGCCGAAAAACGGCTTGCCTTTTTTCATGAAATTACGCCAGAATGGGCTTCAACGCGTCGGCGAGAACCTTTTCCTGGGCTTCGGCTTCCGCCAGATTCTTGCCCAGGGTGGTGAAATAGGTCTTGATCTTCGGCTCGGTGCCGGAGGGGCGGACGATGACCGTCGCGCCGCCTTCCAGACGGTACACCAGCACGTTGGCGGCGGGCAGACCGGTCTTCCCGGTGTCCTGGTAGTCGGTGATCTTGACCACCTTGTAGCCGCCCAGTTCCACCGGGGGGGTCTTCCGCAGGGAGGCCATGATTCTGGCCATTTTGTCCATGCCGGACAGACCGGGGAACTCGAAGGAGTTCACCTTGTTCAGATACCGGCCGTACTTGGCGTAAATGGCTTCCAGCCGCGCCTTGATGGACGAACCGATGGAGCGGTAGTAGGCGGCCATTTCGCAGATCAGCATGGAGCCGATGATGGCGTCCTTGTCCCGGACATAGGGGCCTGCGAGATACCCGTAGGATTCCTCAAAGCCCAGAATGAAGCGATCTACCTCACCGGCGGCTTCCAGCTTGGCGATCTGATCGCCGATCCACTTAAAGCCGGTGAGTACGCTGCGCATTTCCACGCCGTAATTTGCGGCCACGATGTCCGCCAGAGGGGTGGACACCAGAGACTTCACCGCCACGGGACGCTTGGGCATGGTACCCTTTTCCATACGACCCTGGCAGATGTAGTCCAGCAGCAGCACGCCCACCTCGTTGCCGGAGACCAGCTCGTAGGAGCCGTCGGGGCAGCGGATGGCGATGCCCACCCGGTCGGCGTCGGGGTCGGTGGCCAGCATCAGGTCGGCGCCGGTCTTCTCGGCCAGCTCCAGACCCAGCCGCAGCGCCTCGAAAATTTCCGGGTTGGGGTAGGGGCAGGTGGGGAAATTGCCGTCGGGGTACTGCTGCTCGGGGACGATGGTGATGTCGTCAATGCCGATGTCGTGAAGCACCCGGGTGACCGGCACCAGGCCGGAGCCGTTCAGGGGGGAGTACACCAGCTTCAGCCCGGCGGTTTTGCAGATGCCGGGGCGGACGGCGCAGGCTTCGATGGCGCTGTACAGCGCCTCCTTGCAGTCCTCGCCCACGTATTCGATCAGACCCTTGGCGATGCCGTCCTCAAAGGCCATCATCTTCGCGCCGGTGAGAATGTCGGTTTTCTGAATTTCCGCGTACACCACGGCGGCGGCATCGTCCGTCATCTGGCAGCCGTCGGGGCCGTAGGCCTTGAAGCCGTTGTACTTGGCGGGGTTGTGGGAGGCGGTGATCATGATGCCGGCGTTCGCCTTGTAGTACCGGGTGGCGAAGGACAGGGCGGGGACGGGCATCAGCGCGTCGTAAATCCGAACGTGAATGCCGTTCGCGGCCAGAACGCGGGCGGCGTTCCTGGCGAACACGTCGGAATTGATGCGGCTGTCGTAGGAAATGGCGACCAGCTGACTGCCGCCCAGGGTCTTGACCCAGTTCGCCAGACCCTGGGTGGCCTGCCGGACGACGTAAATATTCATCCGGTTGCTGCCCGCGCCCAGAATGCCCCGCAGACCCGCGGTGCCGAATTTCAGCGCCACGGCAAAGCGCTCCTTGATTTCACCCTCCTGGCCTTCGATTTTTTTCAGTTCGTCGGTAAGGGCGGGGTCTTCCAGCTCAGCGCCCAGCCAGCGCTTATAATCATCAATGTACATTGTTATCACCTTTTCTCGTTTTTTCACGCATATACTATAGTTCATCCGGCGGAAAAAGTCAATGTTTCTGCTTGCGGGGAATGCCCCAACATGCTATAATTCCACAAAAGGAGATGAAACTATGCCCCTAATCTTAAAAACGGAGCGCCTGTACCTGCGGAACCTGTGTCCGGCGGACGCGCAGACCATGTTTGCATATCGCAACGACCCGCGCTGTTACAAGTTTCAGCGGTGGAAGGACACATCCATGGAGGCGATTCGCGCGTTCATCGCGGATTTTCAGGAGGATACTTTCCTGTCCCGGAAGCCGGAGCAGCACTACGCTATCTGCACCCATGACGACCAAATCGTGGGGGATATGGCCTATTTCTACACGGAGAAGGACAATTGCATTACCCTGGGCATCACCGTCTCCCCGCAATTTCAGCGCAAGGGCTACGCCTTTGAGATGCTCAGCGCCGTGATCGCGGCTGCCCGGGAGCGGCACCCGCAGATGGAGCTTGTGGCGCTGATCGACAAAGAAAACGAACCCAGCCTTTCTCTCTTTGAAAAGCTGGGATTCTACCGGGAATGCTACGCCGAGAGCATCGGCTCCTATGTAATGGTCAGAAAATAACGGGAGGTGACGAAATTCGTCACCTCCCTTGCTGATTCAGATGCGTTTTCTCTTCCGGTCGAAGACGCAGGCCGCCGCGCCGCAGAAGGAGAACAGCAGCACACTGCCAAGAACCGGGACGATACCGCTGTCGCCGGTCTTGGGAACATTGTCCTTGCCGGAGTTGGCCTTCCAGGTGGCGGTGTAGGTTACGGTCTTGGTCACGGTGTCGGTGACCTTGGGCGTCCAGCTGACGAAGGTGTAGCCCTTGCGGGTGGGCTTGCCGTTGAACGCGGGGGTATCGGTGCCGGACAGCAGGTTGTCATAAACCTGATCGGCAAAGGCCTTGCCCTTTACGCCGTCGGTGTAAGTAACCGTGTACTTATCTTCCTCGTCGTCGGCAATACCGTTTCCGTTGACGTCAGCTTTCCAGGTGGCGGTGTAGGTCTTGCTCTCGGTCACCTTGGCGGCAACCGCGGGGTTCCAGCCGCCGAAGACGTAGCCGATGCGGGTGGGCGTGCCGTTGAAAGCGGGCGTTGCAGTATCGGGCAGCAGATTGCCGTAAACCTGATCGGCAAAAATCTCTTCATTCTCCACGCCGTCGGTGTAGGTCACAGTGTACTTATCTTCCTCGTCGTCGGGAATGCCGTTACCGTTGGCATCCACTTTCCAAGTGGCGGTGTAGGTCTGGCTCCCGGTCACCTTGGCGGCAACCGCGGGGTTCCAGCCGCCGAAGACGTAGCCGGTGCGGGTGGGCGTGCCGTTGAAAGCGGGCGTTGCGGTGCCGGACAGCAGATTGCCGTAAACCTGATCGGCAAAAATCTCTTCATTCTCCACGCCGTCG
>ENA-OWPN01000831-OWPN01000831.1-human-gut-metagenome-genome-assembly--contig:-NODE-831-length-35405-cov-5.014993_pt1 | contig 35405 bp, 29 predicted proteins | sample MGYA00248266_ERZ651850 | MGnify/ENA primary metagenome ERZ651850 (study PRJEB26924, sample SAMEA4378296) | human gut metagenome | biome: human gut; feature: human-associated habitat; material: faeces... | reverse complement strand
AATCTGCAAGCGAGACGACCCTTAAGGCATCAGCCGTGAATTGTGCGGTGTTGCCCTAATAAAACGAACGGCCCGCTCCCCGCGGAACCGGCCGTTCTTTGACATACTTATTTATACAGCGGACCGTAGAACTTGCACGCGGCATAATCCGCGGCCTGTGTGTCCTGTGTGCCAAAGCTTGCCCAGGCATGAGGGCGATACACCTTTTCCTGCGGCACGTTGTGCATGGTCACCGGGATGCGCAGCATGCTGGCCAGCGTGATCAGGTCTGCGCCCACATGATCGTACACCGTCACGCCGTGATTCGCGCCCCAGTTCGCCATCACGCTGTACACGTCCTTAAACGCGCCCTCTCCCGTCAGGCGCGGTGCGAACCAGGTCGTGGGCCAGGTGCGGTCTGTACGCACATCAATGGTATCGTGCACCTCGTCCGGCAGATTGGCCGTCCAGCCCTCGGCGACCTGCAGCACCGGGCCGACGCCGTCCACGATGTTGTAGCGCAGCATGGTGACAGGCATCTCCGCCTTGCAGCGGAAATGGCTGGAGAAGCCGCCGCCGCGGAAATACTCGTAATTCGCGCGGCACCAGTCCGTTGCGTCCGTACAGGCCTTGATGTCCTCGTCTTTCATCTCCCAGAAGGGCTTCATCACATTATCGCCTGCCTCGTTCCGGCACGCGCCGCTGCCGTCCAGAGCTGTCGCGCCCGAGTTGATGAGGTGGATGAATCCGTCCTTTGCCACTCCCTCCGGCCGCCGGCCTGTCACACGCTCGCAGGCCTCGGGGCTCCAATAGGTACGCACGTCATGGAAGCAGGGCGCGGTGTTGGAGACCAGCGTGCCCAGCAGCATGGACACACCGTTGCAGGTGTCGTTCTCCGTTGCAAAGGGCGTGGGCATTTTCGGGCCGTTCCAGTCGAAAGTGCCGGCCAGGATGGCCTCGGAAAAATCCGCGTTGGGCAGCCAGTCTGTCCACTGGCGCTGCCCCTGGAAGCCGCCTGCCACCGCGTTGCGGCCCAGCGCTTCCTCGTGCCAGCCCAGCTCGTCCAGCTTCGGGTTGCCGTACAGGATGTCCCGCATCACCATCGTCATCTTGGTGATGAACTCCCAGTCCTTGTCCGCGGGCACGACCTTGGACCTGGTAATGACCTCAGGCAGGTTTTTGCCCGCGTTGCAGTCAAAGCCCTCGCGGCAATTGGCCTTTACCCAGGCCAGCGCCCGTTCGTATTCCTCCGCATCGTAAATACCCAGCGTGATGCGGCGCACGATCTCCGTCATATCCACCCATTCGGCGCGCATCCCGAAATATTTCTGGAACAGCTCCGCGTCGCAGAAGCTGCCCGCAATGCCCATTGCGACACCGCCCAGGTTCACATAGGCCTTGTTTTTCATCCAGCCCACGGCCACGGCGCAGCGCGCAAAACGAAGAATCTTTTCGGCCACGTCTGCGGGGATCGTCGTATCCGACGCGTCCTGCACGTCGTGCCCGTAAATGGAAAATGCGGGCAGGCCCCGCTGGGCATGGGCTGCCATCACGGCTGCCAGATACACCGCGCCCGGGCGTTCGGTTCCGTTGAAGCCCCACACAGCCTTGATCGTCTTCGGGTCCATGTCGAACGTCTCTGTGCCGTAGCACCAGCAGGGTGTGACGGACAGTGTGGCCACCACGTTCTGCGTGCTGAACTGCTCAGCTACGCGCGCGGCCTCCGCGCCTCCGCCGATGGTGGTGCAGCCAACGACGCACTCCACCGGCTTGCCGTCCGGGTAACGCAGCGTTCCGCTGATGAGCTTCGCAGCATTGTTCGCCATCGTCACGGTCTGGTTCTCCAGGCTTTCGCGCACGCCGCCCCAGCGGCCGTCGATGACCGGGCGGATCCCGATTTTCGGATACAACATCTCATTCTCTCCCTTATCTTTTGTTATTTTTCTGTTTTCCCGCCGCGCCGCAGCAGGTCCTCATACCGTACATGGGCCGCGTCCCATGCGGCCGTGTCTCCGGGCAGATATTCCGTCACACGTTCTGTTTTTGCAATGAGCCGCCGTCCCGCATCAATGGACGGCAGCATGCCCAACGCCACAAGCTGGATGAGGATATTGCCCAAAGCCGTGGCCTCCACCGGGCCGGCTGCTGTGCGCAGGCCCGTAGCGTCCGCTGTCATGCGGCACAAAAGGCCGTCTTTTGCGCCGCCGCCCAGAACGTGCAGCGCCGCAAAGCGCCTGCCCGTTGCCGCCTCCAGCTGGCCCAGCGCAAACCGGTATTTGAGTGCCAAACTTTCGTAGATGCAGCGCATCACCTCTCCCACGGTTTGCGGTACATACTGCCCTGTGGCCGCGCAGTATTCCCGCACGCGGGCCGGGATATCTCCCGGCGGCGTAAACGCCGGATCGTCCGGGTCGATGAAGCAGCGCAGCGGCGCGGCCTCGAGCGCAAGGCTCTCCAGCTCCGCATAGGAATACTCCCGCCCCTGCCGCCGCCACGCCCGGCGGCTCTCCTGGATGAGCCACAGGCCGATGATGTTCTTCAGATAGTTCACGCGGCCATTGGCCCCCAGTTCGTTGGAAAGGCCCAGCCGCATGCTCTTTTCCGTGAGCACCGGCGCGTCCAGCTCGCACCCCAGCAGGCTCCATGTCCCACAGGAAAGGAACGCAGTATCCCGCGCCTGTGTGGGCAATGCCGCCACCGCGCACTGGGTATCATGGCCCGCCACCGCCACCACCTTCGCGCCGTTCTCAAGCGCACCCACCACGGTGCCGCTGGGTACGGACGGCGCGAACAGCCTTTCCGGAATACGGTACGCGGCCAGCACGTCCCTGTCCCATGCGCCGGTGCGCGCGTCCTGCATCTGGCTTGTGGAGGCGATCGTCCTCTCGCACACCTGCGCCCCGCACAGTGCATGGATGAACAGGTCCGGCATAAACAGCAGCCGCTTCGCCCTGCGCCACACCTCCGGCGCCTGCTCTTTTACGGCCAGCAGCTGGAACAGTGTGTTGATGGCCATGATCTGATTGCCCGTTGCCCCATAGAGCGTCCGGGCGTCCATTGTACGCAACGCCTGCTCCACCATTCCGGCAGTGCGGCCGTCGCGGTAGTGCACCGGGTCTTCCAGCAATGTTCCGTTTTTGCCCAGCAGACCAAAATCCACACCCCAGGTATCGAAGCCGATGCTGTCGACCGCGCCCGCCTTTCCCAGCCCTGTGCGCACCTCATCCATCAGTGCGGAAAAGTCCCAGCGCAGGCGTCCGTCCTTTTCCCGTGGGCAATTCTCAAAACGGTGCACCTCTTCGTAAGAAAGCGCCGCACCGTCGTACACCGCTTTGACGGCTCGGCCGCTGGAAGCTCCGAAATCAAAGGCAAGGACAGTTGTTTTTCCGCTCATTGTACCACGCCCTTTTTCAGCAGGATATTTGCATAGATGGCGGTTTCGCCCGTGGCAACGACGGCATAGGCTTTTTTGGCGCGCTCATAAAAGGCAAAGCGTTCCAGCATCTGAATCCTCTGTGAATCTTCCCCATGCGCGTCCAACAATGCCTTGTATTCGTCCCAGATCACCGGGACACACGGATCGCCCGGCACGACCTCCATCAGTGCCGCCGGCTGCTCCGCATACTGGTCCAGCGGCACCAGCGCCAAAACTGCGTCCAGAAGCTCCGCCACGCCGTGGCCGTCCGCGCGCACGACAATGGCGTCCTTCCCCATGCTCTCGGCGGGAAAGTTGCCGTCCGCCAGCACGATCTCATCGCCATGGCCCATCTCGCAGAGCACCTTCAAAAGCTGCGGACTGACGATTTTCGGAATATTTTTCAGCATGCTTTTTCCCCTTTCAGGTATCCGTGGGCGCACCTTTTTCACGGCGCGGATATTTTTTGTAGCCCGGATGGCGGCCCGTCACCCGGTAAAAGCCGCGCAGATCGATCAGCTTATCGATGTTTTCCCGGCTGATGTCATAGCTGCCGCCCAGAATGACCGCGTTGATGGTGATCTTGGCCCAAAGCTCCAGGCTTTCCATACGGTAGAACGCCGTCACCACGTCACCGCCCACGGCCAGCGCGCCGTGATTTTCCAGCAGCATCACATCGTGCTCCTCCAGATACGGCTCGATGGCGTCCGGCACCTCGCTTGTGCTGGGCGTGCCGTAGGGTGTCAGCGGCACGCTGCCGATGGCCGCCACGTCCTCGATCATGTTGTACATGTCCATGCTGCGGTGCGCAACGGCAAAGCCCGTGGCCCCGGGCGGGTGCGCGTGGATGACGCTCCACACGTCATCCCGCTTTTCATAGCAGCGCAGATGCATTTTGATCTCGCTGGACGGGCGCAGCCCTTCGGCCGCCTCCAGCACATTGCCCCGTGCGTCGATGCGGATGAGCTTTTCCGGTGTGATGAAGCTCTTGCTCATGCCCGTGGGCGTCGCCAGAAACGTTCCGTCCTCCAGTTTCGCGCTCACGTTGCCGTCGTTGGCCGCTACCCAGCCAAGCTGCCACATCTTGTGGCAGACATCGCAAATCTGCTCCTTGATTGTTTGAATCTCCATAATGGCACTCCTTTCCATGTCCTCTAATTGCATTATACTGTTGCAATCTGCGCTTTTCTCGGTATATACTAGAAAAAGATAGGATAATATTCACTTTTTACAGGGAGAGCATTTTCCGATGAGATATCTTGCCTTTCATGAGCGCATGGTGCGCGGTACATTTGACTTTCCCATTGAGCTTTACTACGTGGACGCCCTGCATCCGCGCTATGAGATGCCGTTCCACTGGCACATGGAATGTGAGCTGATCCTTATTCTGGAAGGCGGCTTTTCCCTTTCCGTAGACGGCGAGGCCGTCTGTGCCGGCCCGGGCGATTGTGTGTTTGTGCCCAGTGGGGCGGTGCACGGCGGCACGCCTCACAACTGTGTGTATGAATGCGTCGTGTTCGATATGGACCGTTTTTTGCAGGACCGTTCTGTCTGCCGCCAGAAATACGCCGCGGTGCTGGGAGACAGCGCACGCATTCACACCTTGCTCCCGGCGGGCGGGCCGGCCGCTCAGGTGGTGGACGCCCTGTTTGAGAATATGGAAAAGGAGCAGCCCGGCTATGAATTTCTCACCACCGGTCTGCTGTGGCAGCTCATCGGTATCGTGCTGCGCCATCGGCTGTATACCGCGGACAGCGGTGAGGCGCCCCATCCCTGGCGGCATGCGGACCAGATGAAAAGCGTTCTGCGGCGCATCCGCCGGGACTATGCCGCGCCCCTGACCCTGGACGAGCTGGCGGCAGAGGCCGGCCTTGCGCCCAAATACCTGTGCCGCGTATTCCGTCAGGTGACAGGCCGCACGCCCATCGATTATCTCAATTACTACCGCATCGAATGCGCGGCTGAGCTTCTGTGCACCACCACGGACAGCATCACGGACGTCGCGCTGTCCTGCGGCTTCAACGATCCAAGCTATTTTTCACGAATGTTCCGCAGGCAAAAAAGGGTTTCCGCCCATGTTTACAGGAATCAGTATTCAGAAGGCGGCTGAATATTTGCAACATTGGCTTTCACTGCAAATACCGGTCCCCTTTGATAAAAAGCGCCCCTTTGCTTTATCTGCCTCCAGAACGGGATGCGTGTTTTCGAATATACACCTACGACCAAATAGCGAGGAGAAACCAATGAAGCATTTCCCAAAAAACAGTGTTAAAATATTTATTCGTCTCTTGCTTTCTATCGTAATTTCAATCTCGGTCACGATCATTGTCCTGACATCCATCCTATACTTAAATTTTGAAAAAATCAGCGTCTCCTTTATCACGTCTTCCATGCGCGAAAGCCTGGAGCACATCAGCTATAGCGCTACATTCATGAATACCTCCGCTCAGAATATGATGAAGCAGCTTTTTGTCGATTCCAGCGTACAATACCTGCTCACAAACCAGGAACCTTCCTATCCGCAGCTGAGCGCATGCCTCAATCAGCTTTCCGCTTACAAATCCTCTTCCAACTTCGTGGAATCCATTTACGTCTACAATCCTAATACCGACACCGTGTATTCCACGCGAAACTACGGCACCTCCCCGCGCGGCGGCTTTGCCGATCAGGATATTTTCCCGCTGATGGAGCACTCCGACATTTATAATATGCAGCACCCCGTTTTTCGCGTTATTTCCGCAGAGGGAACACAGGCGAAGAGCGAAAGCGTCTTCACATACATTCTGAGCACCTCCCACTCCCGCAACGGAGAGGCCGCCAATGCCGTTGTCCTGAATGTCTCCGCCTCCTGGATGCAGGACATCATTCTTTCCATGCAGCGCACTTCCTTTCACGGCACTACGCTTTTGTTTGACGGCCCGGACAGCGCGCTGGACCTTTCATCGCTTCAGCTCTCAACGCCCAATGCGCAGAACGCTTATGTCGAGCAAATATTTCACTCCACCCAGCCCTCAGGCTCCTTTACCATGCCCGTGGACGGCACTCTTTCTTTGGTTACCTATGTGTTCTCCGATTCTTCGGACTGGGTCTTTGCGCGTATCATCCCCTATTCCGCCGTTACCGGGCAAGTGGATCAAATGCGCACCTTCACTTTCCTGTTCAGCGGCGGGATTCTTCTGGCGGGCCTGCTGATTGCATTTGTGCTTTCACGCCGTCTGTATCTGCCACTCCACTCTATGGACCGCAGGATGCAAAAACTGGAATTGGAAAATTGGAACCAGGGGCACATCGTCCGCCAAGAGCGATACCGCAAAATGCTGCTGGGAGAAAACCCATCCGGCGTGTCTGCACAAAATGAGAATCTTCTCTCCCCCGGCGCGCCGGTGAGGATCCTCCTGTTCCGCTTCGACCGGTTTAAAACGCTCCGCCACCTGCCAGGCGCAGAGCGCAGCCTGTACGGATATGCCCTGCTCAATATGGCGTGCGAGCTGTTCTCCTGTTCCGCTTTCTCTGCGGAAGGCGTCCCCATGGGTGACGAACAGGCTGCTTTACTGCTATCAGGGCCGAACCTGTCCGGTGAACATATCACCGGCGTATTGTCCCAGCTGCTTCAAAACATTGAGCAGCATTTCTCCGTCACATTTTCCGTTTCTGTTTCGTCCCCGGGCGAATACCCCGATTCTCTTTCATTGCTGTATGCACAGTGCCGCAGTGCAATCGATTATCGCCTTTTTTATGGTCACGGTTCCGTGTTGTTTTTCGAGGATGTCTGCCGGCCGCTCCAGACGCCCTGCGCCTATCCCGTGACAGAAGAAAACCTGCTGATCGAACAGCTTGTTCAGGGAAAGGCCGAAGAAGCAAAAGCCACATATCGCAAAATGATGGAGCAAATGCGGAGTAATTCTTTCCGTTCTTTTCGTCTGATGATCCTAAAGCTGCTGACCACGCTTTATATCGCCCGCGATGGTCTGGAGCTCAGCCTCGAAGGCATGGAAGAAAACCCTTTCAGCGAGCTTGTCCCTCTTGTGGATTCATGGGAAACGATGGACGACATCGACGAATACATTTTCAGCTTCTTCAATGAGATCACTCAGCTATGCTTCGCAAAGAATCAGATGCGAAAAACGGAAAAGTATGGGGAGACCATTGAAGCAATCAAACAGGAGATCGGGCAAAAATATGCAGACCCCGGCCTCTCCTTGTATTCGCTCGATGCTCTGAACGGTATGAACCCCGCCTATTTCGGACGCATCTTCCGGCAAACTGAGGGATGCTCCGTATCTGACTATCTCAACCGGGTGCGTTTGGAACAGGCCAAACTTTTGCTCAGGACAACAGATGCTCCCGTTGCAGAGGTCGCCGTGCAGGTCGGCTTTTCCAGCAGCAACTACTTCTATTCGATATTTAAAAAAAATACCGGCATCACGCCCGCTGTTTACCGTCAATGCGGCGGCCTTACCGGGAACGCCGGTCATTAAAACAAAAACCGTAGGGACGCGATTTTCATCGTGTCCCTGCGGTTTTTTGGCAGGTATGCAGGTATGTTCATTGCTGCGTCGAAAGCTCCAGCACCAGCGGGCGGTCCTGCTGCAGCCGCGCCTCAAATGGAACTGCTGCAAAGCCGGGCACGAGATTGAACACCTCCGGCATAGCGTCCAGCGGCAGGTCTGCCTGAATGTGCAGCGTCTTATTCCCTCGTTCCACCCGATAGGCCTGGCTACTCTCCTTTCGAAGCATTGCGCCGCGGCACACAACTGGAAATACGCAGCGCACATCCGGGTCTGCGCAGAAAAACTCTACCTTCACAGCACTTTTGCCGAAATGATATTTCACCGAAAAGGGAACAGGGCCGCTTTCCGGCGCACGGTGCTCCTCGTCCACCAGATGTCCTTCCACACAAAAATATTCCTCCTGCTCTCCTATTTCATGGGCGATCTTTGCCGCAGTGTCGAGGATGCTCTGATACCGTCCCTTCAGAACTAGGCGCGGCGTCAGGCAGGCATGGTCATCCGCAATGGGAAGCTGCATATTATTTTCTTCGATCATTTCGTACCGTGTAAGACTGGCAGAGACCACAGGTCCCCAATCCGAATGCCAGAGCATCGAAAGCGCCCCGCCGCTGGCATGGCTTGCGGGCGCGTATTCCCAGTCGTATCCTGTAACCGTTCCACGCCAGTCCCCCTTTGCAACCAGGTATGTATCGATCTCCGGATAATACTTTGTCCCATATTCCGCTTCCCTCGGCAGGGGCACAGCTTCGTCCGGCACATCCGCGCCGTAATCCAGAATCGTCGCCAAGGCTTTCGCGTGGAATAGCGTGTGATGGATGCATGGTATCTCCCCATGCGCGTGATAATCCGGTCCGCCGTACAAAAAACCGCCGTGGGTGCATTCCCGCAGCAACAGCGCGTTTTGATATGCCGCGCGGCCGAATTCCGGAACATCCTTTTGCAGCAGCGCATATGCCGCCTGACAGCCGTCGGAGGTGCGGCTGCCCCAGTAAGTCCACTTGAAATTCCGGGTTCCCCAGCTGTTGTCCCACGCCCCGTCCGGAAGCATGAATTCCAGGTGGCTGCGCATGCTCTCCACCACCTGTTCACGCACCTCATCATCCCCTGCCGCCAGCGCATACAGCACAAGGCCCGTCAAGGATTCTTCTACATTATATCCCAGGTCTACGGCGCGGCATCCTTTGGGCGTTCGGCCCCGCTGCGGCGCGCCTTCACCAAAAATCAAGTGGTTTGGCGTAAGATATTCCATCGCCTTATGTGCGAACTCTCTTGCTTTATCGGTATAGCGCGCGTTCTCCAGCACCTCGCCCGCCAATGCGAAGGATGCCGCGCTTGTAATCGGATAATTGATGTTTCCAGTGCCGATGGTCATGCTTTCTGCCAGATAATCCGCCGCTGCGCGCAAGGCCTCCTGCCAGAGCGAATACGTTTTCGGCTCCAGGATATCGCCGTGAAATTTCAAACAATGCGCAAGCTGGATCACCGAAAACACTGTAATCCCTTTCCAGCCGTGGTTTGTCTCTCCCACCCAGCTTCCGTCCGGACGTGCGACATGCCGCGCCCACCGGAAAATCCGTTCGGCGGCGTCAACGTAAGAGCTGTCCTTCGTCCGTTTTGCCAGATGGAGAAACGGATACATTGCATCCATCGTGCGGCCGTGAATACGCGAACAGGAGGGACACAGGATACCTCCGCAGATACCAGCGTCCGGGAACTGTGTGACCTGCAGGCGTTTGAGCGTGGCGCCCCATGTTTCCAGCAGGTCGGCATAAAGACCTTCTTTCATCTTTTGCTCTCCTTTCATCCCTTTACCGTGGCGCGCAGGCGGCGGAGCAGCGTTTTGCCCTCCTCCCGAGAAGCCGCCTCCGCGTGAATAATAATATTTCTTTTATCCGGCCAGCCATCCCGTTCCAAACGTTCCAGCAGACGTTCCATATTCTCCCGTTCCTGTGCGCCGCATCCCCACTGGTTCACCATAAGCATGGTGTTTTTCGGTGCGCGCTCACACAACGACCACAGATCGTGATACTGCAAGTCATAATCCAGGCCCGTGATGTTCTCATTTTTAAAAAAGCAGTCGATCACATCACCGCTGGTGCCGCAATAGTGGATACGGCCTCCCCCGATTTCCTGCATCAGCCGTATGTCTCGCGGCAGCACATACTCCTCGTACATGGCAGGACTGATCATATGCATGGAGCAATTGCTGATGCGCGCCGCGCCCTTCCACAAAACGCCCCAGTCATAGAACCAGCCATCCTGCCTGCCCGTCATCGCATTCAAGTGCGGGATCAGAGCAATCATATAATCCGTCACTTTATCGAGCAACGCGCAAAGCGCATCCGGGTTGTCATAAAAATCCAGAAGAATGTCATTGCCGCGGATGAGGTGTGCCGTATTGAAAGGGCTCTGCACGTCCGGGAGCTGCATATGCACGCCCTCGGGCAGGTTTCGGCGGTAAAACTCACTAAACTGTTCCACCTTGCCGTACCACCCCGCCGAAAGGGACGGAAGCGGCATTTCGTAAATATCCTCGGCATTTTTCAGAATATGGCTGCGCGCGGCGGGCAGACTGTTCGGTGGTACAAACAGTTCACAGCCAAACGCAGCGGCGATCTGCGCTGTGCCAAACTGCACCCGCACCGTCATCGCACGGTCGTCCTCCAGTTCCAGATGCCCGCGCAGCTGCTCAAGCTCTGCTTTCATCATTACTTCCGGGTCAGCCAACCGCTCTTCCCAAGGCGGCAGCACCGCCGGAGTATCGATGATAAACATCGGCTCACAGTGCTCCGGGTCTTTCCTCATGAGCCGGTATTTTTCATCCAGTTTGGCATAATGTTTCAGCTGGCCGTCACTCAGACGGAAAAAGTCTTTTATCTCCATGGCGTTCTCCTCAATTCATCAGAAAGAGGAGAGAAGCCGAAGCACGGCTCCCCTCCTCTTCGGATCCTGTTATTTTGACGCCAGCCAGGCGTCTACCTGCGTCTGCATCTCGGAAATGATCTTGTCCACACCGGAGGCTTCCAGCTTTGACAGGAACTCCGGCAGATACTTGTCCGGATCCACCGAGCCACTGTCCAGGCTGGGGATGTATTCATCGACAACAGCCTTGCACTGTGCAATCTCTGCAGAAACGTTGGCCGCGTCAAACGCAAAGCCCAGCAGCGGCGAGGCCTGCGCATTGTTGTTGATCTCCTTGGTCTGTTCCCACACGTCGTCAGGCTGGCCCGGTGTCCGGTAGGAGTTGAATGTGGTGCCGAATACCCAGTTGATGCCCGGATTATAGGTCCCCTCACCGATGAGTTCGATGCGCTCGTCGCCGGCCATCTCGTAATGGGTGCCCTCAATGCCGTAGCAAAGCAGATTGTAAAACTCTTTGTTGGTGTTCAGGTACTCCAAGAACTCCATTGCACGCTCTGGGTGCTTGGAGGTCTTGCTGATGGCCTGCAGCGTAGAAACGATAGAGCCGGTGGACATAACTGCATCGGATATCTTTGTTGTGACGATGTCCAGACCGTATTTGATAGACAGTTCGCTGTCGCCGCCGGGCTTATAAGTGCCGTCAAAGCAGGCGGCATATTTTCCTGCTTTCAGGTCCGCGGTCCAGTCCGCAACAGACGCAGCGTCGGGGCGGAAATAGTCCTTTTCATACCAGTTGTGCATCAGCTCCACATGGCTTTTGAACTCCTCAGTGGCGAACTGGTTCACGACTGTGCAGCTTTCGTCGCTGACACGGATGGTTCCCGGCACGTTTCGCGTGCTCACTTCATCGAATCCATAATAGCTAAGCAGGTAGCCCCAGTTCGTAGTCGCCTTCTGATACGCGAACGGCGTTACACCCGGTTCGTTTGCCAGAATTTCGTCGAAATACGGCTCCAGGTCCTCCAGTTTCTGCACCGAAGCATAATCGAAATCATATTTTTCCACAAGTTCCTTGGGGAACCACAGAACGTTCGCCACCGCCGCAATCTGATAATTCGGGATGCCGTAAGTCTGTCCGCCTACATGTGTCGCATTCCAGATGCGTTCCGGGATAGACGCTTTCAGGTTCGGCGCATACTCATCCAGCAAACCATCCAAAGGAATAAATGCGCCGCGCTGGGAATTCTGGAAGTAGTCCGCACGGGTATTGGATGTAAAGCAGATATCAAATTCGTCGCCTGCAGAAATGATGACCTGCATTTTCTGGTTGTAATCGCCAAACGAGATCGGGGTGAAATCCACTTCCAGGTTCAGGTCCTCCATCAGCATTTTGTTTGCCGCCTCAAATACCATATCCTGATCTGTCTGCGCCAACATGGGGAAATACCATTTCAACTTGACGTATTCTCCCTTGCCGTCGGCCGCAGAGCCGCTTGTACTTGCAGCACCGCTGCCCGCCGTGCTGCCGGCCACTACGCTTGAGCTTGTGCCGCCGCATGCGCAGAGCATCGTGAGCATAACGACCGCCATCAGTAAACTGATTACCTTCTTGAACTTTTTCATATCGGTCCTCCATTTGTTTTTATTTTATGGAAGGCCTCGCGGGCGCGCCTCCCACAATTTCACTAAACATTATTCCTTAACGGCGCCTACCGTAAGACCCTTGACAAAATATTTCTGGAAGAACGGGAACACAAACAGCATCGGGCCCGCAGCCAGCACACACATGGCCATGCGGGCGGATTCGTTGGGAAAATCCCGCAAGGTTGCGCCTGCCGGCGCGGTCGTAACGTTTTGCAGAAGCTCTGTCAGGTCACGCATCATGCGCACCAGCAGGTACTGCAGATTAATGAGCTTGTCGTTCTCGATATACAGCATGCTCAGCCACCAGTCGTTCCAGAAATTCAGCGTGATCAGCAGGCCAACTGTTGCCAGCGCGGGCTTGGACAGCGGCATCACGATTCGAAAAAACGTTCTGAACTCACTGCATCCGTCGATCCGAGCAGATTCCAAAAGTGCCGTCGGTATTTTTTGAAAATAAGTTTTCAGCAACAGAATGTTCCATGCACTGGTCAGATACGGTACAATCAAGGCCCAGATGGTGTCCTTCAGGTGCAGGCCCTGCGAGATCAGCATATAATTGGGCACCAGGCCGCCATTGAACAGCATTGTAAAAAACACAAAGAATGCCAGGCCTCTGTGGAATGCAAAGTCCCTGCGGGAGATAACATACGCCAGCATGGATACCAGAAACAGACTGAGCATTGTGCCCACCACCGTCACCGTGATGGAAACTCCGTAAGCGCGCAGAATCTGCATGGGGTTTTTAAAAATAAACTGGTATGCCGTGGTGCTTATATTTTTAGGAAACATTTGGTAACCATATTCCACAATATCCCTTTCGCTTGTCAGCGAGATAGATACAACAGAGATGATTGGAACGATACACAGAATGGAAAACGCGATGAGGATCGTATAGATCACAACGTTCATCGCCAGACGATTGCTTTTTTTCTCTACCAACTCGACTCTCCTCCTTACAGGTGTGCTGTCGGCTCAGAACAGGGTGTTTTCCGGGCTTACTTTTTTAATGAACAGATTGGAAAGGAGCACCAGCACGAAGCCCACGACGGATTGGTAAAGCCCTGCCGCCGCCGACATGCCCAAATTGCCCAGCACGCGGAAGGAACGGAATACGTATGTATCGATCACGTCTGTCGTAGGGTAAAGTGCGCCGGTATCGTTGGGAACAAAGTAAAACAGCCCAAAGTCCGCGAAAAAGATTTTTCCGATCTGCAGCAGCAGCATGGTGATAATCAGCGGACTGAGCAGCGGGATTGTAATTTTCCGCACCATCGTCCATTTGGACGCGCCGTCAATGGCCGCAGCCTCATAGTATTGTGTGTCGATTCCCATGATTCCCGCATAGTAAATAATGCTGTAATACCCTGTAAACTTCCACAACCATACAAGCAGCAAAATCCACCGCCAATGCTGCGGTTCGGAATACCAGTTGACTGTTTCGACCCCCATTCCATTCAACACGCCATTCACCATCCCGTACTGGACGTTCAAGAATGCGTACACCACAAAGCCAGCTACGACCCACGATACAAAATAAGGAAAGAAATAAGTCGTTTGCAGCGCTTTCACCGCACGGCGGCTGCGCACCTCGTTGAGCAGCAGCGCAAAGCCTACAGACACCACCAAGCCCACGATCATAAACAGGAGGTTCATGAACACGGTGTTGAATGTGATCCGCGCCGCATCATCGGTCGCAAACAGAAACTGAAAGTTTTTGAAGCCGACCCAGTCGCTCCCCCAAAACCCTTTTGAAAGGTCGATATCTTTGAATGCAATCAACACGCCTGCCATTGGGATGTAATTGACTACAAAAATGACGAGCACCGCCGGAAGCGCCATCAGGCATAGCTGCAAATGATCTTTTTTCAGCAGCCGGCTCCGGCCTCCCATTTTTTTCTTTATTTCCAAGTGCGAAGTCTCCTTTCCTGCTTTCCAGCCATTCGCCCGCACTGGGCAGTCCCGCCGGAACGTCTTTCCAATTGAAAGCTTACCGCAATCCTGTGCCGCCGGTAAACTGTAAAAAACGAATTTTATTCTCCGAAAACTGTGCCATCAACACCGAAATTTGTATTTTTAAATCCGAATTTTTGATTTTCTCCCCTTTGGAGCGGCGTTTATGGTATATCTGAATTGCAAGGAGGAAGGCATATGAACATACCGATCCAATGGGAGCTGGACGGCCCTTTCAGCTATAACCATTCCTGCTGCCGCGCCAGTGTTTCCTATCCGTTACATATTCACAACGGATTTGAAATTTACTGGTTCCTGCACGGCAACGTGGAATATCACGTTGAGAATCTCCGCTATCGGCTGGAACCGGGCGACCTTCTCATCATCCCCGGCAATGAACTGCACCGTGCGGTCGTTGCACCGGGACGATCCTATGAACGCGTTACGGTTCATTTTTCACGCGAATTCCTGGCGGGCTTTGAATGTGCTTCCTACGATCTTCTCCAATGCTTTCACTGCGTGCAGGCCTGCGGCGCGAATCGCATTTCCGCCGAGCAGGCACAGAAAGGCGGCTTGGTCAAACTGCTGCAAAGCCTGGGTGAACTGGACGCTTCCCGTGCGCCGCAGAAGGATATCCTTATCAAAGTTATGCTGGTGAGACTTCTGCTTGCTGTTAATGCGCTGTACGAGCAGGCCGCTTCCCCGGCCGCACAGCACGACGAACGCATCGGCGCGCTGCTGCGATTTATCAACCTGCACCTCGCCGACCCGCTAAATCTGGATACGCTGGCGGCGCATTTTTTTGTAAACAAATATTATCTTTGCCACAGATTCAAAGAAGTCATGGGCATGACCATCACAGACTATATCCATCACAAGCGGGTGCACAAGGCATACTGCATGCTCCAGGCAGGCGCCTCTGCCACACAGGCCGCGCGGAGCTGTGGCTTTTCTGATTATTCCCATTTCTACCGTACCTTTAAAAAATATGTGGGCGCGGCACCGTCGGCGGTTTTCCGCCTTTGGGAACAGAACGATACATCTGCGCTCTGCGTCACAGGAGCGGACGGGGCAGATGCGCCTGTACGTGCTTCTTCCGGTTAGGGCCGGTAAGAAATAGGCCATACGGCCTGCGGCTCCCGCTCCCCGAATAAAATCTCCGCGGTGACGCCGATGCTGTACGGCGTTACGCCAAATTGGACGACCGCCGTATCCGCCTCTTTTGGGATGCATTGCTTTTCATAAGGAGTATCGCCTACAACGATAACCTTTTTCCCTGCCCGGATGATGTCTTGCACCAATTGTGTATTGGAGCCAATCTCATCCCTGTAATACCAGTTGGTGGCAATCACGAGATCGAACGCATCAAGGTTGTCAAAAATCATTCTGCGTTCTTCTTCCGAACACTGCATTCCCGTTTCGATATAGCTCAGCTCATTGGAAAATCGACAGAGCTGGTCGTAAAACATTCCGTGGTACCAATGACCGTTATTGGGGCAGAACTGGCGCGGCACGCGCTGCTCAACAACAAGCGCTCTCGCGTTTTTTGGCAGAGGCAGCAGGTCTGCTTTATTCCGGCAGACGGCCACGCTCCGTTCCGATGCCGCCCGGCATGTTCCGATACAGCGTGGGTCTGCCAGAACCTGCCCGATGCTTTCCTGCGCACGTCCGGACGTACGCAGGATATTTGCTTTTTCATGAAGGTTTAAGATGCGGTACACCTTTTCGTCCAGTTCTCTTTCGTCCAAACGTCCGTCGGAAACAGCTTGCTTGATCCTTTCTACAGTCTGCGGGATCACAGGACCGATAGGCTCGTCCGTAGACATGCGCATCAGCAGCATATCCGCTCCGGCCGTCAGCGCTTTTACACATGCGGTGGGTACGTCGTATTTCAACGTAACGCCTTTCATGCCGATGGCATCCGTAGTAATAACGCCCTCAAAGCCCAGCTTGCCCCGCAGCACGCCCTTCAGCATTTTTTCCGAAAGCGTGGCGATCTCGTCCGGGTCGACAGCGGGATATATGGTGTGTGCCGTCATGATCACCGGAATCAAGCCCTCTTGAATCAGCACACGGTAGGGATACAACTCCCGTTCCCACAGCGTCGCCCAATCAGTGTCGATCACTGGTATTTCAAAATGCGCATCCTTCAAAGAATCGCCACGTCCGGGAAAATGCTTGGCCGTAGCTATCATATCCGCGTCCCTGAATCCCTTTAAAGTCTCCCGGGCAAATGCCGTCACCCGCTCCGGATCATCGGAGTATGCGCGCGTATAAATCTCCGGATTGTCCGGCTGCACATTGACGTCCAGAACCGGCGAATGAATCATATTTACCCCTACGGCGCGCCCCAGTCTGCCCAGTGCATATGCCGCTTCATAAGCAAGGGCCGGGTCCCCCGTTGCCGTAAGCCCCATGGGCGGCGGAAACACAAAGGCTCCCCCAAAGGTCAAATCACGGGAAAAGCCGCCTTCCTGATCGTAAGCGATACGCAAAGGTACGCCGCTTTTCCGTCTGCGTGCCAACTCTTGATATCTCTTCAACACCATGGAATATTGCTCCAGCGTGACGTCGGGCGGATTTTTCGTAGATGCCGTCCAATATATTCGTTCTTCCCGCTCTTTTCCCTGCTGCCGCTTTGCTTTGTCCACAAACAGCTTTTGGCTGTACCGCACGGCCGGGACGACGCGCAGGCCGCCGCAATGATAATCCGCAATAAGACTCTCCATAGCGGGCAAGTAGATGCCGCCCTCACAAATCACCGTAAAAAGCTGGCCGATTTTTTCGTCCAACGTCATATTTGAAACCAAATTTTTTAGGTAATTATTTTTTATCTCCACAAAATCCACTTCCTTTATGCCACTATTTTTGTACAGGCCCATTCTACCATTTCTTTCACATTGCAAGAATTGACAGGATTGTCAGCCGGTTTGGCAATATTGCTGTGTTTTCTCCCCACGTCCAAACATGCGGTCCGCGCAGCAATAAGTTTACCGGTGATATTGCCTGCAACAAAAAAGTCTCACAAGTCGTTTACAAACAGCTTGTGAGACAAAATTTCTATTTTCTTTCGATTCTTATAAAGCACAAACACTATATTCGGCGGGCCCCGGGAAAACAGAATTCAAGCTTCGTAAAGCCCGGTAAAACACGTGAAACGCCCGCCATACGCAAAAAGCAGCGACGCATTTTCGCATTTTGCATTTGATAAAAGCATTTACGTTGATGTCTTAAAAAGCAACGAAGAACAGAAAATATCGGCCTGTTCCTCGTTGCTTTTCCGCTTTGAGCCCGCGGCGCCGTCCCAACTGTCCCGGCCTTAAATTCGTCCGGTTTTCCTCATATGCGCACCGGGGCACGATACCGCTCCTTGCAAATGCCTTATAACGGCATTGCAGCCGGAGCCGGATAACGCCATAACGGGGAAAAGTCCCGCAGGAAGCCCGGCCGTCTTATTTTTCGCAAGAGGCATATTCACTTCCGCACAGAAGAAACCACGTCATGGTTTCACAATTTTTTGCCAGCCGAATCCAGCCGGCAAGGAGCCGCCTGTGATAAGATGCCGTCTTGCCGCAAGCTGGAGAGAGGTCCCGTTCTCGGGATAATCCCGCGGATCCGCTTTTACCGCTCCGAAAATGCGCTCCTCCGCCTGTCGGCTGGACTCCTCCACCGCAATGACGGAAAATTCTTTTGCAAATGACCGGATGCGTGACTTCTGCGGCAGCAACTCGCCAAGTTGCGGGCTCAAAAGCCACGATTCGCAAAGCAATACCGCACTGCCGCATCCCCAGAAATCCAGCGCACGCACATAGCTTTGGCGCACCGCTCCTGTATCCAGATCCGCCCCTTTGGGGATATGGACATTCAACACCATTTCTGTCCCGTCGATGCCCGCGCTTTTCCACACCTCTTCCAAAGGCTCTTTTTGAGGCTGGAACTGCAGGCTTCCCAATCGAAAAATTTCCATGCGCACATGATGGGCCAGCCACTCCGTTTCCGTCAGCCCATGCGCCCCATGCGCCTCAAAATATTCTCTCTCCCACAGGGCAATATCAGAAAAGGTATCCAAATATATTTCTTTCGGAATCCCCCACTGGCGGTAAACCGGCCAGAGCATCTGCGCGAATTGGACATACAGCGCCAAGCTGCGCTGCGGCACCTGCGTGCCAGCGGACAGACGGTGAAAAAAACACGCTGGCTGGCCATACAATAACCGGTAGGCCTCCTGCACCGCGTCTGCTTCCCATGCATAAGCCCGGCACGCCGCGCCTGCTTCCCCATTCATACCAAGCAGTCCGCAGAAATCCACCAGCTCCATATGCTCCATTCTTTTCCCTCTTCCCTTTTCCAGATACACCTCCCGCCTGAGGTATTGTCATTTTCGATACGCCGTATCGCGCCGCGCAATGTATTGGGACACCTCCACCGGCTGTACCGAAGAGGCAAAATCCGTCATCAGACATTCTTTGTTTCCGGCACGCAGCTCATTAAAAAAAGTCGCCCCCTCGGCATAAAAGCCGCCCGCCTCATAAAATGTATCGCCCATACCCAGCGCTTCCATAGTCCATTCCGTTCGTTTCCCCGCCTCAAACCGGGATACGCCGGCAGGCAGCAGCCAGCGCTCCCCCGTGGGCAGCGCGGCAAAAAAAGTAGAGCCGTCCGCGCTGACGGTCAATGTCTCTGCAAGAAGGCCTGCCCCGGGGCAGATATCGATTCTCGCAATACAGCCATTTTCCATTCTTGCATCCATAAAAATATCAACGGCCTTCTGCCCCGCTATGGCACGGTAGGAAAAATCCGCCTGCGCATAATCCGCTCCCGCCAGATACCGAACTGCATCGATGGCATGCACCGCCGTAGTGGAAAAGTCCTCTTCAAAACGGCGGACACGGTACATCGTGTAATGGATATACTCCGGGGGACGTCCGCACTGGCGCATCAGATCCTCCACCTTGCGCAGCTGAGGCATATACCTCCGGTTGAATGCCACACGGTGCGGCACACCTGTTTCCTGCTGAACCTGTACAAGGCGGCGCGCCTCCTCCGCATTCGCTCCCGGCGGTTTTTCCAGCATCAGCGGTACGCCCATGCGCATCACATCACAGGCAATCGCGCAGGAAAGCGGAACCGGCACAACAATAACCGCTGCATCCGGTTTTTCCCGGCGCAGCATCTCCCGGTAATCCGTATCGCAGCGCGCGAACCCGAACGCGGCGGCAAAGCGTTCCGCCGCCGCGCAGTCAATATCGCAGCATGCGGCCAGTTCCACACCCGCTTCCTCACCGGCATAGCGGCGCAGGGAAGGCCCATGCACACGGCTGGCATGCTCGCCGCAGCCGACCATACAAATTTTGAACAAGACAAAACCTCCTTTAGATTGATGCGCTCTTTTCCCGGTATTCCATCGGTGAGACATGAAAGCACTTTTTGAATAATGTGCAGAAATACTGTGGGTTGGAATATCCCACCATCGCGCTCACATCATTGATACGCAATGTGGAATCACTCAGCAGGCGCTTTGCCTCCTGCATGCGGTACTGCGTCAGATATTCCACATAATTGGAGCCGGTTTCCTTTTTATAAAGACGGCTGAGATAGGTTGGATTGAGAAAAATATGTTCTGCAATCATGGACAGTGAGAGCTCCGCATTGGCATAGTTCGCACGGATAAATTCCTGTACCTGCAGCACGACCTTTTTGCTGTTCACCTGCCCGTGCGAACGAAGAATGTTTACCACCTCGCACAACAGTGTTCGCAGCCAGTTGCGCAGCTCCTCGATGCTGTTATAGCTCTCCACCACATAATGCGGGTCCATCCACTTTTTTCCGAATATCTGGTAAAGGTCGATCTCCGCCGGGTTGAAATGGCGGTTCACGACTGCGTAGAGCTCTGCCAGCGCAGCCTTGATCTGGGTTTTTCCATAATTCCTCTGCATCAGTTCATTTGCAAATGCGTCCGCTCCGGCACGTACCACCGCTTTATCACGCGCCTTGATGCCTGCCAGAATCTTTTCCTCCGCAGCCTTAGGGTAAATATATCGTGCGGGCACCGGCAAGTTTTCCGCAGTAATGATGCGCCCCGGGCCAAGCACAATCTTGTACTCCAAATATTCTTCGGCCTGCTGGCGCGCCCGCCCTACCTGCGCCAGCTGTTCCACGGGGTCGCTCAAACCCACCGTATAGGTACCGCCCGGCTCTGCGTGCAGCCGTGCCTGCAGCTGATACAGTTCTTCCTTCAGTGCGCAATACGCAGCATGAATGTTTGGCTGCGCCGTCCCCAGCAGCACCACCAGGCCGCATGGCCTTGACTCATAATAGTGGAGCTCCCAGCTGTGTAAAATCCTTTCCGCGCAGCTTCGGTTTTGCGCCAGCAGCGCATACAGGTGGCGGGAGTCCTCCGGCAGCTCCAGGTCGTAAAACCGGTCCGGCTGCAGAACCGCCACACAGTAATGCATGGCGTGTGTCTGTATCTCCAGCTTTGCGCATTCCTCTTCCAGCGCCTCTCCGTCGGAATAAACGCTGCTCAATACGCGTCCCAGAAGCCGTGCCCGGCGTGCTTCCAGCCCTTCCGACTCGCGCCCCTCCAAATAGGTAAGGCGGTTGACGCGTTCCCGTTCCCCCTCAATTTCTGTGAGTGCATCCCGGACGATGGACAGCACCTTTTCCGGGTCTCCCGGCTTCAGAATGTATCCATACGCTTTGAGTTCCACCGCTTTCTGCGCATAGGCGAAGTTGTCGTAACCGCTCAGAAAAATGATCCGAGTATCCGGGTAAGCGTCCCGGACCGCCTCAGCGAACTCCAGACCGTCCATGTCCTCCATCCTGATATCGGTGATTACAACGTCCGGCTGCACAAGCGGCACCTTCGCCAGCGCCTCCACGCCACTCGCCGCTTCTCCCACGACCTGTGCGCCAATGCTCGCCCAATCTACAACATTGCACAAGCCGTCGCGTATATAGTATTCATCATCCACGACCATGATCCGGTACATGCGGCAGGCACCTCCCTTTTCTCACCATTCTCACAGGCTTTACAAAAATTCCTTCAGCGCTTCACACAGCGCACAGCTCATCCAGTATGCACCCAGGTCATTCGCATGCGCACCATCCGTCTGGGCACAGCCGCTTTTGAACGGAGCTTTTTCGTTCCAGCGCAGAAGGTGTAGCTTCGGGTCCATCCGATGCAGGGACGCATAAACCTCTTCCACGATCTCCCTGCGCCCGCGCTGGAAAATCTGCAGTTCCTCATCCCAATTTTCCTGCAGATAAAATATGGGTGTCGTCAGCAGGATGGGCGTATCCGGCGCGCACGCGCGCACGATCTCCACAAACGGGCTCAAATTCTGCCGAAATTCCCGCAGCGATTCGCAATTCTGCCCAAAGTCCAAAATATAGCATGAGGCTTGGGTTTCCGCCACAACGTGCGCCACCACCGCTTCTCCCCGCCCGGCCCCGCTGAAGCCGTAATTCACGATGTCCCGCCCCATGGCGCGGGATACCTGGCACGGATACGCCTGTCCGGGCCGGCTGACCGAATATCCCTGTGTGATGGACGTGCCGTAAAATACCAGCGGCGGCCCGGCATAACCGGCGTCCGGCCAGAGAGACGCATCGTCGTCCAGAATCACGCGGATATCGTTCACCGAAAGGTGCATAGGCAGATAAATTTCAAAAAGCCGTTTCTTTCGTGCCGTGTCCCGAAAGAAAAACACCTCATTCTCTCCTGCGTGCGCCGGAACGGCATTTTTCCAAAAACAGCCGTCGGCATAAAGGTCGAATCCCATCAGATAATTTTGCAGAGCGCCGGTCCCCTCTCCCTTGCGCTCATTATAATTCACGGCTTCGAAAATCAAACCGCAGGTTCCCGTATCCGATAAAAAGCGGATACGCGCGCCGGCGGTATCCTGTGCCACGTCCCACAGCTCCAGCGAAACGGCGTCACGCACCGTATCCGGCAGCCGGTGTGTCCGGCAACCGTTTTTTGCATACCAGGGCAGGCCGTACAGCTCGATGCCCTGTGTGCCAACCGGTATCTTTTTCATTGTGTCCTCCTCACAGCGCGCCAATGTTTCGGTCGCCCGGCATACGCGTTAAAACCGCCTTGTCCGCGCCCAGACGGAACGCCGCCTTATGGCAGCGCCGGATGCACTCCGGTGCTGCTTCGCAGCCCATGCCGCGGCACACGGAGTCCTCTCTCAGCCGAAAATCCCGCTGGGACGCATCGCAAAAGCCCGGATCTCCGCCTATTATATTGCTGTCATCCAGACGGATCTCCCTGCCCTGCCCGCGCTCCTCGTCCACCGTCTCGTTTGGGACAAAACGCGTGTAGGTGCCGCTGAACCAATTGTGTGAAAAATACGCGCTGCCTGTATCCACCACCGGGACCATGGGCGCAGGCTCCGGCCCTGCCGCATAAAAGATATTATTGCGCGCGTCTACATGCTGTCCATGCGGAAAATAAAAAAGGCTTGTACGTTCTTCACGGCCTTTTGTATCCCACTGCTGCGAAGCCGGAGAATTGTTGTACGCGCCTCGGTCCAGGGAATTTTCCGTATAGACGCGTCTCTGGCGGTAACTGACCACCGTATTATTGAAGAAATAAAGCGTACCGCCGCGGTCGGGCACATCGGGGTTATCCCCGCCGAAATGCACGATCTCATCGTCTCCCCATACGCGAATGGGCCCGTCATCATTTTCGATGAGCAGGTTCCCGTACACATAAGCGTCATTATAGTCCTCGTGTGCCGGGATCATGGGGTTGTCTTCCCCATCGTCCAGCGATATCTCCCGGCGGCCGCCCTCGATCCGGTTATACCGAATGACCGTGCCGGCCGACCGGTCTTTCAAGCCGTAGCCATAGGCGCCGTTTTTCAACGGCCCATACCGGTTGAACTGGTAGGTGATGCCAATGGCGGCACAGTATGAATTGTGCTCCAGGATGCTGCCCGGGATGCCGTTATCGTAAAATTCATTGCCCTCTACCAGGATATCCCTGCAGACAAAAAATCCTTCCGCCTCATTGTCGCGCGAATTTACGAACAGGCCGTTGGAGCAATTGTGGACAATGCAGTTTTTTAAGGTGATGTGTTCGCCTCTGTCCACCCAGATCCCCGCGCCGAACACGTCGTAATGATGCGTTTCACCCCGCCAATCTGTAAAGGTATATTCCGGCAGGCAGTCCGTAACCTCAATGTTCTCTATTATAACATAGCTGGACAAATAGTCATTGTCTTTGTTTGACCCGCTTCTTCCAATTTTAACCACCCACTTATTGGCATTGGTCACCCCGGTGTCGTAGCCTGGACGCGCTGCCGCGCCGTGCCCGCTGATGACCGGTTTCTGCCCTTGCGGGCCGCAGATCCCCCGCACGGTCACCGGCTGTTCCCGGGTACCCCGGGCAGCGATCAGAATTTTTTCACGATAGGGCTCCGCACGCCAGTGTATCTCGATGGTATCCCCGGCGCAAAGGGCTTCCTGCGGTACGCTCCCGAGGCTGGGATATTCCCTGCCGTCGCCCACTTCATAAATTTTTCCCATTTTTCCGGCATTCCTTTCCTACAGCTTTTTTCACTTGTATTGCATTCGAGGGCAGGTCATCCCCGCAGAAAACGCAGCAGATTGTTCGCCAGGATATCCTCCTGCTCTTGGTCGGAAAGTCCCAGCCCGGTATAGACCGCTCTGTCCCGCGCAGCCCATTCCCGCGCCCATTTCACATCATAAGATTCCGCCAGATTGTCGGTGCCGAACATCAGATTGTGAAGCACGTCATAGCCTGTGCCGATCAGGCTTTCCAGAGCTTTGGCGCGGTAATTGCGCGGCGTTCCGGGCGTCGAATCGATAAACATTTGCGCGCCTTGCCACCCCGCTTCGCGGGACGCCTGTTCCCATTTCCCATATACGGCAATGCATTCGTCGCACCAGGGCCAGGAAATGTGCGCCAGAGCAAAACGCAGCCCGGGAACCTCCAACAGCGGTTCAAAGCCCACGGGGCGGTTATAAATGCCCGATGCAGCCGCTCCATTCCACAGAATTCCGGAATGGAACAACACCGGCTTTCCGGCCGAAGCCGCGGCGCGGCATACTGCCAGGCAGGCCGGGTCTCCCGGATAAAAATGTGTACAGATGATTTTGAACCCGAACACCCCGGCTTCAACGGCCGCCTGTACCTGAATCAGCGCATCCGGCTCTGTAGGGTCGATGAAAAAAAACGGAAACAGCAGTTCGCTGTCCCGGCACAGCTCCGTCACATGTTGCAGACGTTCCTGCCAGCAGGCCGCTCCTTCGTCCATGCTGCGCGGCATTGCGGACAGGAGCACACCGCCGTCGACCTGCGCCTCCCTCAATTTTTCCACAAGCGTTTCTTTCCGCGTGGCAGTGCTTTTTATATGGATATGCATGTCCAGCAGCATCATGTTCCTCTTTTCTCCGGCAAGGCCGGTTTAAAATGTGTGTTTCGGGCGTATTTCAAGCGCGCCGGCTGCAGTGCGCCGCAGGATATGGCAGGGCGGCAGGCGGACGGCCGTACCGTCCGCCGTCAGCCAGACAGGCAGCCCCGATGGATTGTATACCATCGTTCCCCCTGCACCAACGGCCAATGCGCGCACGGCGCAGGCATAATCTTTTATTTCGATATTCGTGGCATACCAAATATCACTGCGCCCTCCTGCAACCCGGCAAAAATCCTCCAGAATGCTCCAGTTTCCGTGCCTTTCAAACTCGTGGCTGTGCCCCCACATACAAAACAGCTGAAGCCTCCCGTCGTCCTCCTGTGCCAAAAAATCCTGCCAGCTTGTACCGATGGCACGGTGATGGCATGTGGGGACCCAGCGCAAAAAATCATCCGGAACGGCAAAATCCCTCCGTTCGCCTGTCGTGCGCGCATATTCCATTCCGCATCCGCGCGCGAGCTCTACTACGGTGTCGTTGTATGCGCCGTAGGGATAGCTCATACCGCGCACGGGGCAGCCTGTCAGCGTCTCCAGCGCCCGCTTGTTCTCCAGAATCTCTTCAGCAGCCAGAGGCATCGGCAGCTTGGTGAGCCATGGGTGCGTACAGGTATGTACCGACAGCTCATGCGCCCGCCCCAATTTCCGCGCGGTTTCCGCTGAGATATGCCTGGGACCGCCGAACAGGCCGCTCACCAGATGCAGTGTTGCTTTGATACCATGCTCCTGCAGAATGCGTGAAAAACGAATGTCTGTTTTCTGTCCGTCGTCGTAGCTCAGAGTCAGCGCCTTATGCACACCGCCCGGCCACAGGTTGAATTGAAGCTCCATGTTTCCACTCCCTTACCACAACAGAAAACCGCCGCCCTTCAGCTTGAATACAGCTTCCGTAAAAAAATAATCACCATAGATGAGGGAACACTCCTTCTCCTCTTCGCGGCAGTCGTATGCACCCGCACATTTTTGAATGAGCTCCTCGCCCGCCCTGCTGAAATCCGCACGTTTTTCAGCCAGCGTTTTCAGCAGCCCTGCCGCAGCGCGGCTGTATGCCGCCTGTTCTGTCTCCGGTACGCAGCGCGCCAGTTCCAGCAGTCCGCATGCAGCGATGCAGGCGGCGGAAGAGTCCTCCCGCACAGGATCCGGGGGTTGCCGAAAATCGACCGGGATCAACCCGCTCTCCGGAATATTGGCCATAAAATAGTGCGCAATGCGCTTGGCCGTGTCCCGGTATTCCGTTTTTCCCGTGTGCAGATAGCTCAGCACAAAGCCATACAGGGCCCACGCCTGGCCGCGCGTCCAGGAGGACCCCTCCGCATATCCCTGGCCTTTGTATGTGCGCAGCTTTTCACCTGTGACAGGGTCAAACTCCACGATGTGTTCCACGGAACCGTCCGGACGCACAAAATGGCGCATCACCGTATCGGCATGCTGGGTGGCGATATGCAGAAAACGCACATCGCCGCTTTCTTTGGCCGCCCAGTACAAAAGAGGAATATTCATCATGCAGTCGATGATGGCCACGCCGGAAGAATTTTTCATCTCATTTTCATTCCACGCGCGCAGAAAACGTCCTACAGGGTTGAACCGCGCCGCCAGCAGGCTGGCTGCATGCATCCCGCGCCTGCGCGCCTCTTTATCGCCTGTCAGGCGATAATCCGCAACAGCGCTGGGCAGCCACATAAAGCCTACATCATGATGCAGCCCGTAATATTCCTGAAAGCATTCGTCGAGCCAGATTTCCGTACGGCGTGCCGTTTCCGCATAGCACGCCTCTCCTGTCTCGTGATACATCTGCCACAGCAACCCTGCCCAGAAGCCGTTCGTCCACCATTCCGGCCCGCGGTTTCCCGGGCCCGTTTTTTCCCGGCGTCTATCGTCGTAGCTTCCCCGTACCGCCAGATACGGCAGCTTTTCCGCATTTCGCTCGCGCACCCAGGCCATTTTCCCGCAAATTTTCCGCGCCGTTTCTTCCGCCCAACGGCAGACCTGTTTTTCTTCCGTCATTGGTTTTCAGCCTCCAGCGCACGCATAAACCCGACATATTGCACAAGCGCCTGCTCGGGCGGCAGGATATCGGGATGCCAGCGCTTCTCCCATTCAAAGGAAAAATATCCGTCATACCCGTCTGCCAGCATCTGTGTGATCATTGCCTTTAAGGGCAGAACGCCTGTCCCGGGAAGGCATGGATGCGGTTTCGCGTTTTTCAGTACGCAATCCTTAATATGCACATGCCGAATACGGGAACGCAGCGCCTTATAAAAAGGAACAAAATTTTCTCCATGCCAAAGATAGCTGTTCTCCACGTCCCAAATCAAACCGAAGCCCGGTGCATATTGCAGCGCATCGCAGATCTGCCGCAGCAGCGGCAGCGTATTGAAGTCTCCATGCACCTCCAGAAGCACCTGCACCGGGGCGGCGGGGCACAAAGACGCCGCATAGGCGCACAGAGAGGCCAGACCCTCAGTCACGCGGCGCACCACATTTTCATGCGCTTCGCCGTCCGGGAACGCATCGCCAAACACGCGGATAAACGGAATTTTCAGCTCCGTGCAAAGCTCCAGCGCGCGCCGGCCCTCCTGCAGAGCATCCCAATACTCTACTGCGTCGTGAAACCGTACCGAAGTTCCCACACCGCACAGCGAGACACCGTTTTTATCCAGCAGGCTTCGGGTGGCATCGTGATTTTCCGGCAGCATGCACGCAAGCTTTTCCGTTCGCAGCTGGCTCCCCACGCCGCGCAGTTCCACTGCGCTGTATCCCATTCTGTGCGCATTTTCTACAATCTGCTCAAAGCTCCAATCCGGACATCCTAAAGTCGAAAATGAAAGTTTCATACGTTTACCCCTTCGCCGTCATCCGGCACGCTTCCTCGCGGCCGATCTCATAACGGAGCGGAAGGCCGTCGCGCCAGCGTTCGATCTCCCGTACCATCTCCATACCGATCGGCTCATACAGATCAGCCGCCGGGCCGGCCATGTGCGGCGTCAAGATTACGTTGCGCAGGCCGCGCAGCGCGGACCTTTCCGGCAGCGGCTCCTCATCGAATACATCAAGCACCGCGTTGAACCTGCCCTTCTTCAGTTCTTCCTCCAAAGCCTGTGTGTCTATGACGCCGGCCCGTGCTGTATTCACGAACAACGCGCCGTCCCGGATGGTCCGCAGCAGCCCCGCGTTCACCAGATGGTGGGTTTTGTCCGTGAGTGAGCAATGCAGGGATATCACGTCGCATTCCGCAAAAATCTCCGCCAATTCTGCCTTTCGCACCCCCAGTGCGGCGCATGCTTCCGGCGTCATATGGCCCGAGTACAGCCAAATATCCGTTTCAAACGCGCGCAGAAGCGGAATTAGATACCGCGTGATCGTCCCATACCCCACCAAGCCTACCTTTTTGCCGGATAAAGAGCGTGAACCGTGGTCATCCGGACGCCAGCGTCCCGCCTGTACCTCGGCGTTCCAATAGGGGATATCCCGCAGCGAGGCCAGGATATCCGCCACCGTCCCTTCGGCCACAGACTTCGCAAAAATATCGTTCGCAGAGACCGTCCGCAGCCCCATGCTGTAAAGCTCCGGTTCGATATAGGGAGCCACCGTGCCGCCCATATGTGCAATCAGCCCCGGGCAGCGCCCCGCCGCTTTTACGGTCTTTGCCGTAATGCGCGGGCAGTCCCAGCCCGTCACAAGAACATCCGCCTCACGGACCGCACACACCAATTCCTCTTGCGTATACTGCCGCCCCAGCAGATTCCAGGCCACTGTGCCGGCAGCTTCCAATGCACTGCTGCTTTTTGGCGTCAAAAAAAGGTCGCGTCTGCTGTTTTTCGGGCTGAGCACCTGTATCTTCATGCCTGTATCCTCCGTCCGTCGCTTTCGTGCGCCAGCACCAGCGTTCCGTCCAACGGATCTATTCTGGTTTCATCCGTCAGCATCGCCGACTCCCCGTCCAGATACAGCGTAAAGTCCGGATGCTGTTTCAGGAGCGTTGCCGGGACCAGATTCGTCACCGCATGGCTTTCCAGCGTGTCACGCACGGCGGGAGCTTTTACGGCATAGGGAACGCAGGAGATAATGGCGCGGCACTGCATGATCTGATAGGCCGTCATGGAGACCGCCCGTGCCGGTACGTCCGCCGCAGTATCAAACCAACCCTCACGAACTTGCTGTTTTTTGCAGGTATCGTTGAGCGTCACGATGTGGTACGCTTCCCGCGTTTCAAAATCCGCAGGAGGATCGTTGAACGCGATATGCCCGTTTTCTCCGATGCCGATGAGCCCCAGATCCACCGGTGCCCTGCGGAGCTCCCGCGTAAGCAGTTCCAGGTTTTCCCGCGTGCCGTCTACAAACCAGGCCTGCTTCAGCGGCACGCGGCCGGTAAACCGCTCTTTCAGGTATTTGCGGAAACTGGCTTTATGTGTTTCCGGAAGAGCCACGTATTCATCCAAATGGAACATCTCTATTTTGTCCCAGGGAACATCCTCTTCCACAAGCGCCGTCAGTGTTGTCAGCTGCGAGGCCCCTGTAGACACCAGCAGCCGCGCGCCTCCCTGCGCCTGCACTGCCGCCCGCAGGCGCGCGGCGATGTCCGCCGCCGCGCATGTGCCCAGGGATTGGGCGCTTTTGCAAATTGTGATTTTCATTTTTCTCCTCTTTCTGCGGGGATCTCTCCCCCCACCATACTGTTTTCATTTTCCAGGCCCGGCAGCCGGTTTTCCGAAGCGTCTCCGTCCACCCACCGGGTCCTGATCTCCCGCACCATATCGGACGACGGCTCCCCGCGGCTGACGAACCGGTTGCCGTAGGCTTCAATACGCCTGATTCCAAACATCAGGCGGAATACGCGCAGCTCTTCTTCCCGCGCGACAAAATCCGAAACGACCGTATTGTTCGCGAACCGGAATGTCCCGTTGGAATCTCCCGTCCCGTCGCCGCCGCACCGGAACTGGTACCAACGCGAATTTTCAAAATAATTATCCCAGATATCGCTGTTGTGCGCCTCCTGTTCCCCGGGCGCACGATTGAACTCCGGGTCCGGCCCGATCAGTTCCAAATTGTGATAATATGCGTTTACGATACGGTTGTGATAGATCTCATTGCGCCGCGCCCGGGATTTGATGTTGTTGCCGCCCAGTGAATCGTGGATAAAGCAATCGTGCACCTTGACAACCGAGCCAGGGAAACGCGCTTCGTCTGTTGCCATGTAAAGCTGATGAGAGTGCATCTCGTGCCCGCAGCCGTAAACCTCGCAGCGGTCCACTTCGCAGTCTCCCATACCAATATCCTGATCGCTCAGGATTCCCATCAGGCAATTGTGAATCACACAATCCCGTATTTCCAGCCTGTGGGCATGGTGGCACACCCCGGCTTTGGCCGCATTGCAGATCTCAAAGCCCTCCAACACGGTGTAGTGGCCTGAGGCCTCCACCGCGTAAATGTCGAAAGCGCCATCGATCACAGGCCGTTTTTGCGCTGTCCCCAGCCCTTTATAGACAATGGGCAGCCCCGGCAGTCCCGAATAAGGCAGGGCCAGCGCGCCCGTATGCCGGTAGTCCGCGTCTACAAGCACCATATCGCCCGGACGGACCAGCCAGGCCGCCTGCTGCAGGTCCTTGATGCCTCTTGAGGGGCCGACATGGTATACCGCCGGCGCATGGGGCCGCTCCTCCGGCAGTGGAGGTGCGGCCTCCACCTGTTCAATTTCCACAGCACCGGGCATGTCAAGCTCCAGCCACAGTACGTCCGGAACAATGTCCGCGGCGTCCGGCGCAGGAAAATAATCGCGTGCAAATTCTGTTCCTCTGGGATTTTCCGGCGTATAGGCCCACACGCTGTACCGCCCGCAGGACGTAGGACGCACATCAAGCGTATAACCGGTGCCGCTGCGGCATGGCACAATCACACTGGACAAAAAGCGTTCGATGTTCAGTGCGGCAAAGTTCGCCAAATTTTTTTCCGGCGGCGGCAAAAAGCGTTCACTACGCCCGTGAGTCATCTTCAGGCCCCCGTCGGGCCGAACCATGAGCCTGATGGGCGCTTTTTTCCCGTGGCCAAGGCAGAGCACCGCCTGCTTCTGTGTATCGTTGACCCGCAGCTTGATGCGCCAGCCGTCCGCACTATGCGGCAAAGCCCATTCCATACGCATATCACATCTCTCCTTCCGTCACCAGTTCGACCTGCGCCTGGGCGGACACGCCTGTCAATACATCCTTTACTTCTACACGCCACATGCCCGGCATATCGTTCAGCGCAAAGGGAACGGCGTGCTCCAGCCGCGTTCCCTGCACTGCCGCATTGATGGAATACAGCGGCGCATAGCGTCCATCCGGACGGTAGACGTTGACGGCAAACACGCATTGTCCGGGAACTGCGCCCTCTGTTTTCAGCTCCGCGCACAGCTTAGCCTCTGTCCCCGCGCACACAGTTCCGGCCACATCCAGTGTCAGGCCCAGGGCGCGGTAATTAAGCAGCGCATACAAGTTCGTTCCGCCCTCCTGCAGCCCGGCCTGCGCCTTTTCTCCAAAGCCCAGGTACTGCTTGGCACGAATGTCATAGATGTGCCAGGCTCCGCCGAACCGGATCTCCACTTTTTGAACATCCAGCGGCCGGCTGTTTTCCCTGTTGACCGTCAGGCCGTCGTAGTTCACTTCTACTTCCTCATCCAGTTCCCTCTGGAACGCCACTACATGATTTTCTCCCAGGGAATAATAAAAACTCTCCACACCGCTCTCATAGGGTTTGCCGTCAGCGGTATAAAGGCCCGCCGGCTTCTTTATGTCCGCCAATGCAATGACATTGCGCAGAATGTCCCTTACGCCCGCGCCGCCGTCCGTGCCCTTGCGCAGACGCGGATACTCGGCAAGCGAAAAGTTCAGGTACACGCCTTTTCCGGCGCCATGTTCGTTCACCACCACGGCGGCCACGCGGTTCATAAAGCCGTCAATATACGCTGCCGTCCCCGCCTGGGCACGGGTGCCTACTTCCGCAAAGCATACGCCCGGCCCTATTTCCTCTTCTTTTCCGGGGATGTGCTTCAGTTCATAGTTAAAATAATCAAAATCCGGATTGACTGTAAACCCTTCGCAGACATAGAAATGTTCGGCGTCCGTCGTCAGGCGTCTGATCCCGAACAAGTCGTCCAGCATCCCCGCATCATAGCTGCGGCAATGTTCATCCATCAAGCCTGTTTGGAAATCCCCTACTACCACGCCGCCTGCCTGAACAAACGCACGGATGGCCTGCGCCTCCGCTTTGCCTACCGCAATGGAATAAGGCAGGATCAGAAGCTTGACGCCTTTTTCCAATTCTCCCGCTTCGATCTGCGCCGACGACACAAAACGGTATTGATAGCCCATATCTTCCAACGCGTCCAGCCAGCCCTGGCGGTTGCGCTCAAAATCCATCCGCCGCCCGTTGGCTGTGGTGCCGTGCACCGACGCCATCGAATAGTGTACGGCGACGCCCAGCGTCTCCTGCCTCGCCGCATACAGCAGCAGCTTGCCGATGCCCTCCCGGCGAATTTCGCGGAAAGCTTCTCCCATGCTCCGTGCGCTTTGCGAAAAGGTGAAATCCGGGTTCAGGCAGGCATATTCCCAAAAAATGCTGATCAGGGTCAGGCCGTGATACACTGCATGCCAGATGCGCTTCTGCACGCTGGCCCCCTGCGCTCCATAGCCAAACCACCCGCCCAGAATCGTATCCGGCGCCTTGAAAGAACGGTGGTATTCATATTGATTGCCCGTGGGATATGCTTCAAAATAGCGCACATAACGGTGCAGCAGTTCATAGTCGTTTCCCGAATACGCCGTCGAAGCCTGACAACCGGACATCCGCACACGTCCAGCCGGGTCTGCCGCACGGATCATCTCGCTGAAATTCCGGTAACTGTTCGCATAGGTAAGTTCCATAAACCGCCGGTGGTCTCCCCAGGAGGCATAGTTGTTCGCCCGGCGCGCTTCCAGCAGCGTCATCGGCACCGGTTCGTCCCAGGAGGCGTACGCAGTGCCCCAGGAGCCATTCAGCGCTTCCAGCGTGCCGTACTGTTCTTTCAGCCACTCCCGCATCCTGCGCATGCAATTTGGGCAGAAGCACAGGTCCAGCTCGTCGGTATAGCAGGTGAGCGAACCTTCATCCTGAGCAAAATAAGCGATGGGGCCATACTTCCTGTTCTCGCCGACGTTTTTGCGGATCGCATCCCGGTTCTCGTCCCAAAAGGCTTCGTCATTCAGGCAGGGAGTGCGCACCAGATATTTCCTGTCGTGGGTCTCCAGATATTTTTCCTTATTTTCGGTATACGGAGCGCGGTCGTACCAATATACGCCCAACCCTTTGCCGCCGGACATTGCGACCAGACGGTTGTCGCCCACAAAGTTGCCCGTCATACCAATTTCGGGATAAAGGTCGTTCAGATAGGAAAGCAGATCGCCCCATCCGCGGTTCTGTGGGTTCATGAACACTTCAAAATCGTCCAACGAGCGTTTTTGCGGTGTAACGACCACGTTTTGGGAGCGCGCCTGATGTACCCTCATCCCATTTGCATATACGTCTATTTGTACAAAGATGTGGATGGACGGAACTTCCGCCACCGGAAAAGCAAAGAATATTTTTTTGCTCTCATCCGGCAAATGTGTTTCACACGCAAGCTTTCTGCCATATCCGTCCCAAAGGGAAACTTCCACATTCTGCGCCGGGCCTGTAATCTGTACGCTGCCGCGCAGTATATCGCCCGCTGTCAGCACATCACGTTCCAAAGAAAGGCCGTCTGCCTGTGCCGCGGGCGTGCCCGTCAGAACGCAGGCGGCAAAATCCAGTTTTTTCTGCTGCGACTCCAATGAAAAATGTACCCGCAGCGTACCGCAGGAACGCGCCGCAGAAGGCAGCGGCAGCATTCCGTCCACCATCCTGGTGCGCGCCAGCACAGTACCGCCGTACAAATCTTCTATGCCGGCATAAATATCGCCTTCGGAAGCCCGCGCAAACAATACGCCGTTCTCTTCACCGTACGACTCCAGCGCCGGGCCGCCGTCCCGCTTTGCCGCCCAGAGCACCGCACGCCCTACAAGGCGGTAAAAATATTCCATGATATCGAATGTACAGGGGGAAAGCGCGCCGTGCCAGGTATCAATGATGGGATTGAAACAGGCGTCGTGGCCGTTGAAGCCGCTGTGCTGGGGAAGGATATCTCTGTATTGTGTGTCCAAAGGGGTGCTGCCTGCATGTGGACGAGAGCAATGACTATGCGGTGACGGGCAACGGATGCGCACGTGGCGCGATGTACGGCAGAACAGAGCTGACAAACCCGACGCGAGTGGTGACGTCCACGGTGTGTGTGTCGGGAGCGGAGTTGCCGCGGTGTCCAGTGAAAACGAATCGCGCCGTTCCCAAGGAAAAGGTATTTAAGGTGATGGAGTGCATTGCCTCCGTGCGGGCCCAAGCGCCCATCACCGTGGGGCAGATCCTCGTGAAAGATATCTGCCACACCGGTGCCGATCTTGTGGCTACGCGCGCGACGTCAGATTTTTCCTCCCGTGTTTAAAAACTTTTGTTATACAAAAAGACCGCACGGTGCCTACAGCGCCATACGGCCTTTTATTCCAAAAGGGCGCGGGCCGTTCAGCGGATGACCGCGAGGCCTTTTCTCAGATTGTCCAGAATATTGTCGATGTACTCCAGCCCCATGGACAAGCGGATAAGTCCCAGCGTGATGCCCGCGGTCACAAGTTGCTTTTCAGTGGGCTGGCAGTGCGGGTTGCTGGTCAGATGCAGTACACGGGTGTAGATATCCGCCACATGCACCACCTTATTGGCAAGCGACAGGCTGCCCATAAATTTGACAGCCACCTCGCGATCGCCACGGATGGAGACCGAAATCACACCACTGCACCCATGTGATGGAAACCTTCCCGGACGGCAATTCTGCCTTCATGTTGGTCTGCGCAGCTCCGCATTCTGTATGCTGTAAAAAATTCCATCCACGCCAATCTCACGCAGTAAACAGTAGACCCGCGCAGTCTCGTCCTGTGCAATCATATAGCAGGCGTGTATCACCGCCGCTGTGTCTCGGCGCATGCACTCCATCGTTTTGCTCCAGTCCACTTGAAGCCATAAAACGGACAATAGGCAGAACGCTGTATTAACGGATTTATCTATCCCACTTGCTTTCACGATGGAAGCCTTTTTTATCATACCGCTGTTCGCCTTTTGTGTTCCGGCAATTTGTTTGCTATAAAAGTGATAGAAATTTGGATAAAATATACCACACAGCGCAGTCAACGAGATATACTAATCGCATCGCATGCTTCAAAGCCTCGTTCATCTGGCACTGAACAACAATGTCCAGCACGTTTTTCTTTAAGGCGCTTGCAGTCATCCTGTTGTTCTTTGATGAAGTCAAGAAGCATGATTTCCAAAAATGCGCTTAAGAATATTTTTGCTTAAAAGAAAGAGGAACGGAGCGAATGTCCCGCTCCTCTTCACGCTACAATTTAGCCAGCCTTTCCTTCATCTCAAAATCCGAAAAGCACCCTCGCTGAGCCTGCTCCCTGATGTCCTGTGCTCTGGCGACCAGAGCATTCCACTCATCGGTTGAAATCTTCCCGCGTGCCTTCC
>ENA-OWPN01000828-OWPN01000828.1-human-gut-metagenome-genome-assembly--contig:-NODE-828-length-35477-cov-4.692028_pt1 | contig 35477 bp, 59 predicted proteins | sample MGYA00248266_ERZ651850 | MGnify/ENA primary metagenome ERZ651850 (study PRJEB26924, sample SAMEA4378296) | human gut metagenome | biome: human gut; feature: human-associated habitat; material: faeces... | reverse complement strand
ATGGCCTGTTTCAGTCGGTCTGCATCAATCGCCCTTGCCATCTTTCAGCGCCTCCTTAACCATGCGTGGCCTTCCCTTTGTGGGGATTGCTCATTCGAGGGATCATGACCTCTACATTTACGAGCAAACGGTTATTAGTGATAATGTCTGTATTGGGGTCATAGGAAAAATTTTTCATACTCCACTGCTGGATCTCCTTGAAAAATGGATAATCTACCACGATATCCTGACCAATCAGGGCAATAAATTCAGGTCTGGTCATCTTTCAGCGCCTCCAATCTCTCCATCACCATCTCCACGGCCTCGTCCGTCATGGGAACGCCGCACCATGCGCAGAAAGGTGTTTCTACATCAGGGGTTCTCCCGCATTTTGTACATCGGCACTGTATATTTCCAGCTCCCAAAGGCGGTAAATAGTGTTTCCACACACCCCTCCAGACCTTCTCCACCTTCTCCCGGCTGATTTTCCCCATATATCTACAAATCCTCCATTCTGTGTAGTATTATTTAACTGCGTGGAAAGTTAGGTATGGATATTCCAAGGTCTAATCTATAACTACCAGCACCACCGCAGGGCCGTTTACTGAGACTGTCACATCTTGGTACGGCTCCGCGATGTGTGTTTCTACGCCCTCACACTTTCTTATTTCGTCTACCAGATCGCAAGTTTTAAACTCAGATAGCTGCTCCCGGCTGACGGGGCGGAGGGCAGAGAGGGCCAGCGTAAATGCGTCCCTGATTACCGATTTTCCAGGATACATCTCCCTGGCTGTCATCAGAATCTCAACCGCTTCTTCCCGTGTCATTCCATCCCCTCCAGCATCTCCATCTCCTCCAACTTCATAAAGCAAGCCCAGAAAGTCCGACTCTGCTTCCCACTGTGGTGTCCGAACAAGGGCTTCTGCCCGATGGCTTTCCAGACATCCGCTGCTGGGATGTCGTACTCTGACCATTTGAAAATGAGCACGCCATCTGGCTTCAGTACCCGCATACACTCCCGGAATCCATCGTGGATCATCTGCGGCCAATTATCGTCCAGTTTGCCATATTTCTTGACCAACCATGCTGTTTCCTTCGCGCCAGTCAAATGTGGCGGGTCAAATACCACCAAAGAAAAAGAGTTATCCTGAAACGGTAAGTCTGTAAAATCGCATACAACATCAGGATTGATATCCAGCGTACAGTTACCAGCGTTCTTCCAGAGGTGATGATACTGCTCCCGACGCTTATCACAGTAGACCGCCGCCGGATGGTGCTTGTTAAACCAGATAGACCTTGCACCACAAGTCACATCAAGAATTTTCTTTTCCATAGATTTTCTCCATCTCCTCCGCGCTCAGAACCTGGGCTCTGGTGTTCCAGGCGAGGCGGGCTTTCTCTGTATCCGCAAATTCTTCAGAGTAAACGCTTCGTGCTTGCCATCCGCAATCATCACACTGATACCAAACTTCATTGTGCCTATACCAATCCACGATATTTTCTCCACCGCACCCTGGGCACGGCAGAAGCACCTCCGCCTCCGTCAGCCGCTTCGCCGCCTCGTGGTCTCCCAGGAAGGCCCTTTGCTCTAAACTCAACATAGCTTTCCTCGCTTCCTCAATATGGCCTTATATCTCCTCAGTGTATCAAGCGGCATACCGCCCATCCTTCGGCAGATCTCCGCCTCTGTCATTCTGGCCCTGGTCAACAGCATCACCTTGTCGATGTCATATTTGAGCCTTTGACCGCCTCTCTCTCTTCCGGGATATCCCGCTTTGGCTCTGGATCATACTCCGGACACGACCTTATGTAGTAGCTCTCTATGTAGCCGCCCTTTGTGCCGCCCTGTCCTCGTTTTTTCGTTTTGTTGGCCCTCCAGCCCGGCACCGGAGAAAAGCTGCGGCTCCAGGAGCACCCTCCGCATGCTTTCTGACAGGTCCAACATGGATTTTCATGCATACGGCCTGCCCCCCGGCATGATCTCGACCTTGATCGCGCCCCCATCCCAGAACTCATGCGACACCATCTTGACCCATTTCCGGTTATCATCCGGTAATATGTAGCCTTTCATTGCGTCCAGAAACGCTTTCCCTAAAACCGCATGATTATCGCAGTCCAGGCCGTCATCCCAATAAAATCTCACCTTCACCGGTCGGTCTAGCATCCTGTTCCTGATCCCAGCTTTATGCATAGCTGCTCGGGCGATCATGTGGAGCTCTTCGGCATCCTTCCGCCGCTTCTGGGGATGCTTGCCCGCATAATAGGCGTTCAGGCCAAATCTTCGGTTCCATTCTGACTTCCCTTTTTGGGTCGTTGGGTAGTTGATAATAAAACTCAGCATTTCCCTGCCTCCAGGCTCTTTTGTTCTGTCATCGATCCTATCATGGCCTTGATATTCGGCGGGAGCGCATCATACTCCCGGTCTACCGCCCGTCTGGCTCTGTAACTGCGCTGGAAATTTGATGCAATTACGGTCGAAAACGTGTTTTCATCCGTCTTTGCCCAATCGACCAGGACAGATGGGTCATGGACACATCTCTGGATGTCGTTCGGGAGCGACCGATATGCCTTTTCCGGGTCGTTCCAGTCCAGCTTGCGAACGGCCTTTGCAACAATCGCCCAAGCTTCTCCTTCGGTCCGCTCCTGTGGAGCGGTGATCTGTCTGACTTTTGCCTTGACGGTCCCAATGCTAGGCGGAAAATTTCCAGGGTCAGAGACGATCAGCGCCTTTATTGCAGCGGCCACGACCGCCGCATCATCGTCCGCAAACATGCTTGACCACAAGATCAATGCTTTTTGAGGATCAGGCGCATTTTTCCCGTTGTAAAACTGCGGATATGCGATAGTCAGGATATCCATGATCTGTGCGGTCTCCTGTAGCGTCATGTCTGGCCCTCCATTCCCGCTGCGATCTCAGCAAACGTCTTTTTTCGAGTATTCTCTGCCTGCGCTTGCTTAGGATAGACTGACTGCCAGCAGTGCAGGACCGCCTCGTTGAGAAGTTCGATGCGCTCATAGCCTGACGCCGCATCATCCAGCTTCGTGCATAGCTGCAGCTTTGCCCGGTCTGTCATGGGACGCTTTATACTTTTCCGCATCTGCTCAAAGTCCCGAAGCGCAGCCAAAAGCTCTCTGTTCTCCCCAGCATACTCGGCAAACACATCCCCGCCCCCCTTGGGGGGGCTTGGGGGGGTATTATTCTCCTTCTCCTTCTTTTTCTTCTTCTCCTTCTCTTTGGCATTTTCGGCATTGCCGGGCATGCCGTTGCATGCCGCGGCATACCACCGCTTTCTCGCTTTCTCTGCTTGGGCGGCGGAATACTCATCATAGGACTTCTTATCCCGGTCTATCTGAGACTTGAAGGCTGGAAACAGATATCGCTCATTCCCACTGAGCTGCGGCACTTCTCCCGTCTTACTGTATAATAGGCAAGCCGTAAAAAGTCGCCCCTTCTCAGCGTCTGTGAGGGCTTCCATTACCTCCAGGTAGCTGTGATAGGCCGGGAAATATTCCCTTGCCATCGTATTTCACCCCCTTAGAACGGGAGTTTTCCATCCTGATCTGTAAGCTCAGCAAACTGCTCATGCTCATCATTTCCATATTGAGCATCGGACCCAGGATCTCGTTTGGAGTCCCCGAAGTAGACATTGTTTGCAATGACCTCAGCACTCCGGCGTTTGTTGCCGTCCTTGTCCGTCCAGTCACGGAGCTGAAGGCGGCCATCTACCACGGCCATGCGACCTTTTGTGAAGTAGCGGCTGACAAACTCGCCGGTCTGCCGCCAGGCTACCACATCAATGAAATCGGTAGTGCAGTCTCCAGTAGCCTTGTCCTTAAAGTCCCGGTCCACCGCCAGAGTGAAGGAGGCCACAGCCGTCCCGGTCTGGGTGTGCCGGAGCTCTGGATCTCGGGTCAAACGTCCCATAATAGTGATATGGTTAAGCATTTCTATTCTCCAATCTGTATTCGGCATAGCTGACACTATCGCCATACCTGTTTTTTCCTGATACCATACGGCGGGAGATAGGATGTCCAGCATGACGCAGGTCCCAGATACGGGCCCCCAGGCGGTAACATCCAAGGTCCTGAATGGCCTGCATGGGGTTGATGGTCCCAAAGTCCTCCATATAGTGCAGCACTCGCTCACACTGTGTCAGTCCCATTTTTTGTACCTCACCTTCTCCTCGCTCCAGTCAGGGTAAAATCCTTTGAGGTAGTCGATGATATAAGTACGGATGTCCTCCCGGCTGTTAAATCCCAACGGGCGAAGCCGGTCCATAAACAGTCCTTCATCAAAAGCATAGTGACATTTATCACAGAGGGTGACGATGTTCTCCTCGACCCCCATTCCGCCCTGAGATCTGCGCACCACATGACAGTGGGGACCGCCAGGAGCACCGCAGAGGATACAGGTTGCCGGGCCGTGGTTACAGTCTCTTTCGGCCACAGCAGCCTTTACCTTCACCGGAATGGATGTTGCCCTAGTCTGACGATGCACGTCCCCATTCCTCCTTCATAGCCGCAAGCTTTTCAGGCGGCAACGTCTCAATGCCAAGGTCTTTGCAATCCTGCACGATGCTGTCAATGAGTCTGGACATCTGCTTTGTGTTATATTGGCTGGAGCCGTAGTACGCCCGAACTACCCGACGATCCCCGGACCTGGAATAATCCACAATTTCCGTGGGCCATCCCGTCCCCTGCCTTTCCCACACCGTGCGGAAGGTCTTGACCGCAGCCTCCTCCAGAATGAAGTCCCGGAAAATCCCGATTTCCCGCACCTTCTGGAGATAGAGTTCCTCCTTCGTGGAGCGGATAGCGTCCGCCAGCTTGTCCAAAAGGACCCAGCAGTAGGCATTGGCATCCAGGCTCCGCTTTTCCCGGTGCTCCTTGATCTCGCAGTCATAGAGACGATTTTGCTTGTCCAGGATGAAGGTTCTGGCTATAGCTGGCTCATTGACTTTTATACAGAGCCATACTCCGCCGTCCATCTGTATCTTGGCATCTTGAAATGTAAGATTCATTTACTTGCCGCCTTTTCAGCCGCAAGAGCCTTCTTCTGGCAGTCTGGGCACAGGCATCGATTAAACCGCCCAGTGGAATAGATAACTATTTCATTCACATGCCATGGTGTTTTATCTCGTTTATAGATTGGCAAGATCCCTTTCTTACAATCAGCGCATTTCGGGGTGTAACCTTGAAGTTCCTCCGCATATAAAGAAAGGTCCATCAATTCTTGCCTATTTGCAGTTTCTTCCGCAGAAGATACTGCTGTATCAATGCCAAAGCCACACATTCCTAACGCACGGCCAACAGCAGAGGTCTCGCAGTTTTCGAGATAAGATGTCTTATTTATATAACTGGCATCTTCGCTCTCATAGGCTGTCCCTGTACCCAATATTTTGCCTGGGTATTCCGCATAAATTGTTGCCCCAAACACACACCGTCCATTTGTGTCGTTTTTGAGTTCAGTTACAATAGCTCCCTCTGGGTAGCACATACGAAACGCCTTGATTCGCTGGTTGACTTGTGCATACTTCTTCCCTTTGATATCAGTCAGTTCAATGGAATCGTTTGCTTCCTGAAGCGCTTTGAAATCCATAATTCCTCCTAATTCAGCCATTCCCGATAATCTAGGCCGTTCATCTCAATGTATTCCTCTAAGATATCCGGGTATCCAATGCGAAGCCATCTGATAAGGAGATCGGGCCTTTCATTGATAAACTGCTCCCGATTCTCTGGGTTGTCTTGATTCTCTGGGTTCACATATTCTGGATACCCCGTCCGCATGGCAGCGGTGATGTCTGGATGTTCGATGTTCTCCATTTCATCACCCCATGACCCAAAAGGCAAATGCCATACCGCCCCAGAAGGTCAGGCAGAGCATTGCTCCTATTCCGATCATCCACCGGACCTCTCGGGCCCTCTGGCGGCGCTCTTCTCGTGTTCTCATTTCTTCCTTCTCCTATCCCATATGTCCCAAATTATCAGCGCCATTGCTACAATAATGCAGGCGTATGCGCCCACGAGCATCCACTCACGCAAGCTGCTTCCCTCCCAACGTCATCAAATAAAACCACTGCTCCTGAGTGAGACGAACCTCCTGCTCGTCCAGGATCTTTGCAATAGAGCCTTCGCCGCATCCGATCTCATGGGCAAGACCCCTTTGTGAGAGCCGGTGCCGCTCCATAGCTTGCTGGGTTATGCGGCGGACTGTCTCATTTGGAGTTTTCATTTCGGGCCTCCCGGTCTAGGATTCTCGCCATGACATCCGCTAAATTCCGAACCGTTTTAAGCAGCTCCGGCACATCAACACCGTAATGATCCCGTTCTAGATTGTTCATGTGCAGCCGAGAATTCCGACTCTGCGTCCCAAGGTCCTTAATGCTGTCGTTCTCATCAAGCGTTTTTTTCATATTTTTTCCTTTCCGGCTTGACAGAGAACGAATGTTCTAGTATCATATATCTATCAAGCCTAATTGGCGTCATCAGTTAGGTTTGCCAGCCCTCGTCGGTGTTCCCGCACCGGCGGGGGCATCCTTATACCATCCCACGGCTCTGTACGATTGCCTTAGCCACAAGATCTGTTTCATAGCCTCGCTTTCTTGCTCCAAGGCGGACGGCTGGAACATCGTGTTCTTGGGCCCATCGGTCCCCGCTGGATGGCTTTGGATAATAGCCCATCTCCCGAGCCACGTCTACAGGGGACATGATCCCGCCGTGTCTTTCATACAGTAGCCGACGCTTTTCAGCTATCTCTTTGCCCAGCGCACTTTCTGTTCGCTGGGTCTCTCTTCTTTGCATGGCTCCTCCTTTCTCGTGCCCCGCCCCGTCAGGGGCGGGCCTCTTTTTCTCCGTTGGATGGAAAAATCTGTTGACTGCCGGAAGAAAAGTTCTTATAATGGAATCGAGCACCTAAAGGTCACTCTCTAGGAAGAGGGAAAGAGTAAGGGATTTTACTTATTCTGACTCAAGGAGGTGACCGAATGGACAACAGATTCCGTACATCCGCAGAGATTGCTTCTCTTGCAGGACGGTTAATGCACCATTGGTGTAAGGAAGTTCGTTCCATCGCCGCCATCGCCTTAGCTAACCGGCGAAAGTAGGTTAACTGACCAGGAGGTTTAGGTGCTAGCCGGGAGTGTAGCCGCACTCCCGGCTTTCTCATGCTCCCTGATCGTCAGATTGGTCGGACAGCAAATAATCAATGTTGTACTCCGGGAGGAATGCCCTCAGTTTTTTGACCTCACCATAGGTAAATTCACTTCCGCCATATATTTTGTTGTACAGTGTCTTTTCAGTGATGCCCAGCAAATCAGCACAAGACTTTCTTGTGATTCCTCTGGTATCAAGGGCCTGTTGCAGTCGAATCAATACCATCACCTCCTAATTTTACCCTGCGGGGTATTTCTGCCATTATAATATACCCTATATCGTAGTTTGTCAACACATTTTTTACGTTGCAGGGTAAAATTTTTCTTGCCTTTTTCTTTGCTTTGTGATAATCTTGATTCATAGAAAGAGGGGGTAAAACAAATGAACTTTCTGGAAAAGTTAGATTTCCTAATGAGTGAAATGTCAATTAACAAAAGCAAACTTTCACAAATATCTGGCGTGCCATATACCACCATTGATGGATTCTATAAAAAAGGATACGAAAATACAAAAATTTCAACAATAAGAAAAATTGCGTCCGCCCTAAATGTTTCACTGGATTATTTAGTTGATGATAATATTTTGGAGCGAAACTTTAATGAATCAGGCATAAAAATCCCCCCCGAACCGCCAAAGGGCAGTACAGGGGGTAAAGTAGACCCAGAGCGGTTGGAGGCTCTGTTGATTCAAATGGGCTATATCAATCAGGGAGAGGACTTGAAGGAATCAGACCTTCGGTTCCTGATTTCTGTCGGGGAGATTGTCCGGGCTTGGTTTGCACAGCGTAAGTAAGATATTCATGAAGAGTGTTGGATCAGTTTGTGCATTGATGTACTCAGAAAGTTTTTGAATGTTTGTTTTTCCCATTATTATCCTCCCCTATTCAAGTGTATCTCGATTATAGAACTTATGTTCTAGTTTTGCAATACATATTTTACCTAAATTTTAGTGCAGATTTTTTCCACTGGCACCTTCCAGAAAGTCCAAATTATTGGACATTTTGTATGTTATAAGCAAGTGTTAAAACTTGATGTGTGTGACTGAAGTACCAAAATGCCGGAAGCATTAACGGATAGAGAGAGGGATAAAAATGAAAACATGGAAAATGGTATCCGGAATATTGTCACTTGTATTTAGCGCCATAGTCCTTTACCAATCCTGGGCCGCCTCAATCCTAGACCGACTGGCTGACGCATTCCTTGATATCAATAGTAACAGTGGTGCAGTTGGATATCTTGTTGCCGTTTTTATGATAGCTGGTGGAATTGTATCCATTGTTACGAGGAGAGGAAGAAAAAGCGGAGATATCACCTTAGCGATTTTGTATGGACTTGCTGCATTGGTTGGATATACTTCTTTTGGAGTCTATAAAGATCTTGTTTTCTGGTCTACTTGGTGTCTTATTTGTGCGATTCTTGCCGTTATCTCACTTGTGAAGGGGAAAAAGAAGGTTTCTTCAGCCTATTCTGGATTTAACCTAAAATCCGAAGACCTTATAACTGCCGATGGGATGATGGAGTATTGCCATTATTTCAATACATTCAATGGTGTATCTGAAAGTGAAAGCCGTAAATTATTTGAACATGCAGCTGCCTCTGTTGCTCCAGATCCGCAAGTTACCATGGCCTTTGTTGCTTATCGAATTTTTTCTGGTGAGGACAGGAATCCAGAGTTATGTGCCTGCGCATTATCCAATTCTAAGTTAATTGTTGCGTGTGAAAATGCTTTAGAGACGTATCCCGTTGAGTCTATTTTCTCTGTGGAAAATGAAATTTTTGAAAATGATGGTGCTCTAACAATCAAATACAATAATGGAATTGTTCGACTTGGTATGGAGAAAAAACTTGCCCAGAGTCTGTCTGCAAGTCTTTGGAAGTCCATCCAGGAATGTCAAAACGAATTGCTTAATGGATCGAGCCTTACGAAAAATAAGCCTTGGATTAGAAGACATCCATGGATTTTAGGTGTGGCCGGGATTATTGTTGTGGCCCTGGTGCTTTCTTCGCTCCCAGAAGGTAATAGGCGAGAAAATAGCCCTGCTGAATTTGATAATCAAACTCAACAGAGCACGGGTTTCTCCTCCTTGAGTGGAGAGACGACATCTGTTGGGGCAGTCGAAGATAATGCCACCATCGGGGAGAGAAACGCACTCAGTCAAGCAAAAAGCTATTTAGAGTATTCAAGCTTTTCTGCTAACGGATTGATTGAGCAATTAGAGTATGAGGGATACACCACTGAGGAAGCTCAATACGCTGTAGCCAATTGTGATGCTGATTGGAATGAACAAGCACTTAATAAGGCGTTGAGCTATCTGGAGTTTTCATCCTTTTCATATAGCGGGCTTCACGAGCAACTGACACATGAAGGTTTTTTGCCTACTGAAGTCCAGTATGCTGTTGATAATTGTGATGCCGATTGGGATGCCGAAGCGGCCGAGGCTGCGGAATCTTACATGGATTTAAAGGCATTTTCCAAGGATGGTCTAATTGAGCAACTTCTTTATGAAGGATTCACAAAAGAACAGGCGGAGTATGGTGCAAAGCAGGTCGGATACTAATGATGAACCATCTCACCCCCGAAAATATCACCTCATGGACCGTAGAGAAAATCAAGCCCCTGGACGATGACTCGTTCTGTGCTGAAGCTCGTGCGTTTCTGATGTGCGCCCAGGCGCACCGGAAGGGAATGTCAGAGGAGGGTCTGCGGCATATCATCCAGCAGACTGAGCAGATCAACGAAGAGCTGGACAGGAGAGAGAAGAGGAGAGGGAAGGGGCTGTTTGGGTTTTGGGGGAAATAAAAGCCCCGCCCGAGTGGGCGAGGATGAGAAACTAGAAAGGATAATTGTATGGGAGATAAAAAGACAGCAATCAAGTTGTTTGAAAGTAAGGAAATCAGAACAGCTTGGGATTCTGAAAAAGAGGAATGGTATTTTTCCATTGTCGATACTTGTGCTGTTTTGGCTGAAACCGATAGGCCAAGAAAATACTGGAATGACTTGAAAAAGAAACTTCAAGTTGAAGGTAGTGAACTGTCCGAAAAAATCGGACAGTTGAAAATGCCAGGTGCCGATGGGAAAATGCGGTTGACGGATGTGGCAGATACCACTCAACTACTCCGCCTGATTCAATCCATTCCGTCTCCGAAAGCTGAACCCTTTAAGCAGTGGCTTGCCATGGTAGGTAGCCAACGGTTGGATGAAACCGCTGATCCTGAATTGGCAATTCAAAGGGCCCTTTATAATTACAAGAAAAAGGGGTATTCCGACAAATGGATTACACAACGGCTTAAATCTATTGAATTTCGCAAAGAGCTTACCGATGAGTGGGACCGGGCCGGGATTAAAGACTTAGAGTATGCAATTCTCACCAACGAATTAACAAAAGCATGGGCTGGAATGACTACAGGGGAATATAAAGCATACAAGGGACTGAAAAAGGAAAGCCTCCGAGACAATATGACAAATACTGAATTAGTCCTTAATATGCTTGCGGAAGTATCCACAACCGAAATTTCAAGAGCTACCAACCCACAAGGACTCGAGCCAAGCAAAAAGGTTGCACAACAAGGTGGTGCCATCGCCAAAAACGCCCGGCAAGAACTAGAGGAGAAAACAGGGAAATCTGCAATTTCCAAGCATACAGCAAAAGACATAAAGGAACTTGATAAATAAAAATCCCCACCCGGCGCTACCAACACCGGGCAGGGAAGGGGGGCAGAAGCTATGGTAGGCAATCTGCCCTTCTATTTTATCAGAATAGGAGGCGTTGTCAATGGGCGAATATATCAGAAAGACCGCCCGGTACAATGGAAAGAAGTACGAGGCAACAGGGAAAACAGAGCTTGAAGCCATGACTAAGCTGGCGGAAAAGCTGGCAGCAGCCAAACGCGGGGAGGAAGCCATTGGCGGTTCGATGACTGTGACTGCATGGTATAAGCAGTGGAAAGCGACCTATAAGGACCCGAAGGGGCTGACCAAGAAATCCCTTGGTATGTACGATGAAAAGTTCAACGGATATATCAAGCCTGCCATCGGCTCCATGAAGCTCAAGGATGTGAAGGACGTACACCTCCAGCGTATTTTAAATGGGCAAGCGGGGAAATCCGCATCCCATGTAAAGAAGCTGCGAATGGTCATGCAGGAAATGTTTAAGAGGGCCAGACAGTCACGCCTTATTCCATACGATCCAGCTGAGCTCCTAGAGCTGCCCCATGTTCAGACGCACCAGCGGCGCTCTATAACGGACGAAGAGCGAGCAGCTATTCTTGCTGTAGCTGAGCATCACCGAGCTGGACTGTGGGTTCTTACCCTACTCTATACCGGAATGCGTCCTGGGGAGACGGCAGCCCTTACTTGGGCTGATGTGGATTTTGCAAATAATGAGATCCATGTCCACGCGGCAAAAGAAAGCGGCTCTCAGGCTATCAAAGGTCCAAAGACGGATTCCGGCGTCCGGGACATACCGATCCATTCAGACCTTCTTTGGAGGCTTCAGAACGCCAAGAAAAATTCCTTCGCTCCTGTATTCCCAACCGGGGCTGGGAACTTTCAGAATGAGAACAGCCTGCGCCGCCTTTGGACTGGCTTCAAAAGAGAATTAGACTTATACTTAGGCGCAAAGACCGAGCGGAATCGAATCGTAGAATCTGTGGTAGCTCCAGATCTCACCCCATATTGTCTGCGTCACACTTTTTGCACCGATTTGCAAAAAGCTGGTGTCCCTCTCAATGTGGCAAAAGAGCTCATGGGACACTCTGACATTCAGATGACCGCCAATATTTACACCCACAGAGACAGCTCAACACTCCATAATGGTATCGCCTTATTGGATGGGACTAGATCAATAGGCGGTGGAAATGGTGGTGGAAATAGAGAAATGGCATAAAGAAATCTCTTAGAGCCACAAGGGTTATATGGTTTTATGATATACTGCTTCCGGTTCTGAATGTTGGGGGTTCGAGTCCCTTCGGCCGTACCAAAGAAAAAAGCTCCGAAAGCCTTGATTTTAAAGGATTTTCGGGGCTTTTCCCATTTCTAAAAGCAAAGCTCCAAATGACTAAAATAGACTATTTCAAGCCATAAGGTGGTGGAAAAGGTGGTGGAAAAATCCGCCCCCATTTCTGAGGGCGGATCTGTCATCTCACGACATACTGATAATACTTAGCGAGCTTGTCCGATCCGGCGTCCTTGTCGTCCAGGAATGCTTTCGCCATGTCCACATAGAAGTCGATATTGCTCCCCACGTTGAACTTTTTGGCGACCTTGACGTAATCGCTGTAGATCATGTTGAGGGCCGCCCAGAACTCCGCAGGGTCGCACTCGATCCCGCGCTGGGCCATGACCTGCTTGGCCTGCTCAAACGACCAGTGAGGCCCCTTTGTGCCGTCCTCATTTTCCATATTGGCAGTCCATTCCTCCGCCATGCGGCGGTCGAAGGGCATGTGCCCGGAAGCGGCTCCATAGCCATTCATTCGCTCTCCACCTCTCCGGTATTCCATTTCGTTCATGCGGTAGTCGTGCTCAAACTCCCTGGGGGTCTTCATTTCACCCTCACCAGAAATGGCGAATCCGATCTTATTCATGGGCCTAGTCATCTCCCGTCTATCAGTATAGGCCGGAGGCATATAGTATGGATAGCCATAGTGGGACTGAGGGCCCGTCATGCGGTCATCCCAGTAGTTGCTCTCCACCCACGTCCCACCATCATTGCGAGGAGCAAAACGGCCATCAGAATATCGACGATATCCCCGGTCCTCCGGCTCCATCATCTCAGAGCGAGGCGCATACCGACCGTTGTCATAGTGCTCCCGGCCACGGCGGTCACGGAATTTATCATCAACATCGTAGTTTTCATAGCTGCGTCCATCGTTGTAGCGGCGATTGCTGCCACTGGACATGAGCATCATCCGTGTGGATCGTTTCATTTTGATCCCTCCTTACGCCGTAGGGGCGGGAGCAGCGCCCCCGTCAATGCTGGTTAGGTTGTTGCTGGGGGAGCAGCAGGGAGTGCCCAGCATACGGAACGAGCCTCCGGTTGGGGTAGTAACGACACAGAGAGAGTATTTGGTCCGGGTACGGATGCCACATGCGGTGACCTGGGAGCACGATCTATTTGTCATAGGATATTGGGTCGTCCCACTCCCAATAGTAAACACTACCGGCGCTACAATAGTAGTTGTCTCTGGAATCGTTTGACTAAGCACAACACAATATTTCTCTCCGTTTTCGTATGAGCCAGCGGGTAAATTAACTACAAGGTTTCCGCCTGTAAACTCAATGGATTGACTGAAGACTAGTCGATTGCAAAGTCTGCACACGGGTTTGCATGGCATAATTGTTCACTCCTTTGAATTTTTATTTTTATCATCTCAATTTCTTCTTCTGTAAAGGGGAACTGTCCTTTCCTATGCCTTGCCGCATACGTCCCATACTTCCATCCCATAAAGCTTGTCCATTCCTTAAGCGATTTTTTCTGACTCTCAATTTCTATGAAAATAGTTTTTCTTTGGTTATTTGCCTGTTGTTTCACTGTAGCCCACCGGCAATTTTTAGGGCAATAATCACCATCCACGTCAATCCGGTCTATTGTAAGTCCTTCCACATATCCACTGGATAGAGCCCACTCCATAAACCGTTCAAATCCCTGACTCCATGCATCGCACACTTTTATTCCACGACCGCCGTAACTGCTATACCGTTTGTTTTTCGGGTCATTACAGCGGTTCATCATATTAGTGTATGTGTTATAAAGTTTGCTATTTCGCATCCCGTGTTTGGTAAACCTTTTAGATGTTTCTTCTTTTTGGAGACATCCACACGATTTAGATAATCCCCTTGTTAGATTGGAATGATATACCCTTACAGTATTTCCGCACTCACATTGGCACAAATACATTTGGTTTCCGTTCTCTTTTCCATCTTTTTTTAAAACAGTAAGTCTTCCAAACTTTTTGCCGGTTAGGTCATTTTTTCGCATACATCCGCAGGACTTCTTATCGCCGTTTTTCAAGTGAAGGCTGGTGGCAATTGTCTCGTTCCCACAATCACATATACATTTCCAATATACAGTACTTCCCCTTTTCGGCATATCATAACACCGTTCAAGCACAGTCAATTTCCCAAATCTTTTTCCAGTCAGATCGTCAAGCTTAAATGCCATAATAGAACCTCCATAGAAATTTTATGTTTCTATTATAGCAAATGGAAAGAAATAATAAAACGTGTTTTTTAAAGAAATCAGGGGCGGCAGACACTCAGCCCACCGCCCCGAAATAGTCACGGCAGAGCCGGAAAGTTAAAGGGGTCGATTTCGACCCGTTTAGCAGCCACAGCCGCAGCCATTGTTATAGGCCCCGCAGTAGGGATAGGGGGCGGGCACCTGATAGGCGGGCACAGGCATGGGGTTGATCCGGCGGATCAGCTCAGAGGTCTGGGCATCCAGAGTAGCGGTCAGGTAGCTGTTCTGGTTGGCCTGAGAGGCAGCCAGCTTGAGAGACTGATTCTCCGCCTGGAGGGAATCGATCTTGCTCTGAGTCAGGAAGTCCAGAATGGCGCGGGTGTTGGAGTTGTTATTCTCCAGGATATCGCGGGTGCTGCCCTGGATGGTGTTCTGGATGGCGCAGGTATTGGTCGCCATGTTGTAATTCACACCATCGATGGCCCGCTGGGTCTGGCAGCAGCAATCCTGAGCCTGAGCGGCCATATTGCACATCTGAGACTGGACACCGTTGAAGCCCTGAAGCAGAGCCACATTGGTGTTGTTGAAGCCGCTGGTGATGCTGTTGTTCAGGGCATAAGTGCTGTCACAGATGCCCTGCTGGATAGCAGAGATGCCGCGCTCCACACCGTTGAAGGCAATGGCCTCGTTTACATCTGCGCGGGTGGCGAGGCCCTGGAGTCCGGGATCAGTGCTGGCACCGCCACCACCGAAGCCGCCGAAACCGAAGCCCCCGCGTCCCCAGCCAAAGACCATAGCTAGAATGATGATGCCCCAAATACCACCCCAGGCATCGCCACCGAAGCCGTTGTTACAGTTTCCGCCGTTGGAATCGCTGCCCAGCGCATAGCCAGTCGCAAAATCGTTATCCATTGTATATACTCCTTTATCAGTTATTACATCGGGGCCGTACGCTCCCCGGATGTTTCCAAAGAGCGGTTTTTATCAAGACCCGAAAACTGATAAAGAGTGCGCTATTTTATTTCATCGGAAGCCCAAGTTGTCTTGCAATCTCCTCAACTGAGGTCCCTCTCTGCTTTGCCATGTTCTCCGCAGTTTGGCGGAGCTGCTGCGGGTTTTTTCCCTGGATGAGCCGCATAGCCTGGGCGGCCTGTGGGTTTTGCCCGGCCATTTGCTGGAGCATTTGCATAGGATTTCCGCCGTTCCGCGCCATTTGGAGCATGGCCATCATGGGATTATTCATCGGAGGCATCATTCTTTTTCCCCGCCTTTCCGCTGGAAACAGGCTTTTTCAGCCGCTCTATCTCGTCTTTCAGATTGTTGATGGTATCTTTCATGTCCATAAATTCATCCAGAGGCGCGAAAGCAGGGGCAACATTCTCCGCCGGCTGTTCCCTTGCCTGCTGCTGGCTGTGGAACTCAAACACATCCGCCGCGCCGGTGTTGGTGTTGAATCGCTTCATGTAGATTACATTGTGAGCGAGGTCGGGGAAAAACATGGGAGCACCCATAAAGTCCACTGGGACCCCCAGCGCCTCCTCTCTGGAGGCCACAGGACGGCAGAAAAAGTTAGGCTGTGTGTTTGTATTCCCAACCGTCTGTGCGGCCTGTACGGGTTGCGGAGAGGGCTGCTGCATAGGCTGGTAGATCTGTGGAGCGGGCGCAAACGGAGTTACTGGGTTGTATCCGCCATAAGCGGGGTATGTATAATTAGGAAATCCGGCCATTGTCCAGCGCCTCCTTCCTCGCTTCTACTTCATCCACGTATTTTTGGAGCCCATAGTCATCCCCCTGGGCCTGATACCACATCACACTCTCGGCGGCACAGTCCGGTCGGATGCCGGCAGCCACCAGCCTTTCTACCGGGGTCATATATCACACGTCCTTTATCGTAAAAATCAGGAGTCCGTGAGGAGGACTGCGACGTGTACAGCCCTTGTTCCCCACGTCCTCCATGGATATATTGTCGCATAAAAAAACCTCCGCTGGGGGACATTCCAGCGGAAGTTTGGTGGTGTTATGTACCTTTTTGGAGGAATCCCAACTTAGTTGCTGTGAACTCCACCTTTTCAAAAATAAACGGAAGATGCCTGTGTAGTGTTTTTCGATCTATTCCACAACAGTCAGCAACGTCAATTTGCGCTTTTCGTTCCAATAAATACATTTTGGCGATATCGGTGTCTTTTGTCCCAAGGTTCGCTTCTTTAATGGATGCCTTCATTTCTGATGTAGTCAATTCCTCCAGTTTTCCAGGGAAGCGAACTATGGCCCTTGACACCTCTACTCACGTCCTTATTACTTATTTGCAGCCGCCATCATAGCAGCCTCCAGTCGAGTACACAAACCCATGGGCCTGGACCCATCTGTAACGCCAGCCTTAACCACTCTTTCCAGCCCTTCAATTTCCCACTGCTGGGTCGGTTTCTTCTTGGCCTGCCTGGACATCCAGTTTTCCATCATTGCATCAAACTGATCCTGAGTCATATCATCATCCTCCTGATATTCGGGGCGATATGCGCCCACAATGAATTTCTTGTGTCTCCGGCGGCGCAGTACCGCACCTCCGTTGTCCTCACTGGCACTTCCGGTGTTGCCATCAATGGTGGTGATGTAGGTCCCATCCCAGCTCTCACAGATGCCAACATGCCCGGCGGAGCTTCTGCCGGAGAAGTTGAAGAACACGATGTCTCCCGGCCGGTAGTTAGTCACCTTCTGCTTCTTGTGGAAGGACATCAGCGTGGGGCAGTAGGCGGTCTTATCTCCGCCATAGTACAGGTCAGAGGCCCCGGCCTCCCGGAACACCCACCAGACGAACACGGCACACCAGGGATATCCACCGCCCGAGACCGCTCTTCCATAGTAGGCAGTGTTGTATTTCACATTATCACTCTTGGCCGGGGATTCTTTGGTCCCGATCTGCGACCGGGCGATTTCCAATATCTTTTCAGCGGTTGCCATAGTGCGCCTCCTCACTTCTGTGCCTTGATCCACCCTGCCTGCTCCATCAGCTGCACCAGTTTGTCATAACCGAACATCGCAGAGAAGGCCACCAGGAAGATGAGGGCGATCAGCGCCACGATCATCCAGCCGGTGATGGCAAAGCGGTAATAGGACCACAGGCCGAAGCCCGCCCCTACCGTTACCACTGCGGCCACCAGGAAGGCCAGCAGGTTGGTGGGGAGCATATCGTACAGCAGGCTCTTGAGCACCTGTACGATGATGTTGGTCACCAGGGTCAGCGCCAGCACCAGGGCCAGCAGCATGGGCAGATAGTTGGTCAGTTCATTCATGGGTCGTTTCCTCCTTTTTGCCGGATCTATCCGGCCAGTTGTTATGTTTGCTCAGGTTCTCCAGTATGGATTTGATGGCGTAAGCCAGGATCACGGCAATGATCTCAGTGACGGCTTTCCCGGATAGCTGTTCTGCGATTTGCTCACGACCCAGATAGGCCAGCAGATAGGAGCACCACACCCAGGCACAACCATTGAACAGGCACAGCCAGACGGCGGCTTTCATGGTCTCCATGCGCCCCCTTCTGGACCGGTGGGCGGACAGCCACCACAGCCCCAGACAGAACATACAGGCCAGAGAGAACGCCGCTACAACGGCCAGGATCATCTGCGTGCTCATACTTCCCTCCTCATGATGGGGAGGCGTTCCACTTCATCCATGACTGTATTTAGATGCCCATTCCCGCCCAGCTTTTTATATGCCCGGTACATCTCCTGGAGGTTTTCTTTGTCCTCAAGTGATATGCCGTGACTGCTGATATAGGATTTTCCGAGATACCTGACTCGGTCTACCGTGAGAACTTTCAGTCCATCCACCACAGCATCCATCTTTTCGTCCTGCTTGTCCGCTTTGTTCCATTTGCGGTTTAAGTACGCAAGCAGGATAGCCATTGTTCCGGACCCAATTCCAGCACCCAAAATTCCAACAATAAAGTCCATTGCGTCCGCTCCTTGTGATAAAAATACCGCCTTGTCTTCTTGACAAAGCGGCTCAAAGCACTATAATGTAGATAGAAGGGCGCTGCGACAAGCGGTTAGCCCGGTTAGTTGAAGTTTATAAGCAAAAGCCTATGAAACCGTCACTTGGCCGAGTGGCGGTTTCTGCTTTTCACAATAATCGTAACGGTGAACCGTCCGATATGTAATGTGATCCGCATGGGCCTCACCCCCTTTCCGGGGATGTGGCTGACCGCCTGCCGTTGTTGCAGCGCCTGCTTTTATCTTACACAGCACGCCGCGTTTTGTCAATTCCTGCCGCTATAAGGCGGCTTTTTATTTTGCAACCCTTTCCCACGCCTGCGGGTAATCTGTTGGACTATGTACGGTGTTGTCCGTCAGGCAGCGATATACTGCGCCGCCGTCCACACAGCACTCCCCAGACATGTACATGCCGCTGGTGCCGTTGGGGGCCTGATAGGGCTTTGCTCTGGCGGGGTCTTTCGTGTGGCAGATAGACCACAGGGCGGGGAGGTCCGCCGGCCTCTGGTCAGGCCATGTGGATGCGTTGTAGGGCTGGAGGAGCTTGTACACCTGCTCACCATCCCTCACCGGGGCCCCGATGGGCCACAGGCTATAGTCCTTTTCCGGGTCAAAATTGGGGGTCTTGCTCTCCTCAGCAATGATGGCTGTTCCATCAAGATCGGAGGCCCGGCTTCGCAGGTCAAGGGCGTCTGCCTTGCCCTGGGCTTTCATGATGTTGTGATAATTCAGATCTTTCATGCCTCCTGCACCCCTTCCTGATATGCGGCATCCAGCTCGTCAGTCGTGATGGAGCTCAGCTTCCCGGTGTACTCATCGCCGGTGATGGTCTGATACTCATTTTTGGTGATAACCCCTTTTCGGACAGCCATCTTTACCATAGCCTTGCTCCACAGATTTCGATCATAGTTCTTCTTAATCGTTTCAAAGTTCATGCTAGCTCCTCCTTACATGGTTTCATCGGACAGGCTGGACATGGCGATAAACTCCAAGGCGGCAGCTGTCCGCTCCTCTGTGCTTGGCTCCGTGCTTGGCTTGTTCATTTCGTCCTCAAAGGCTTCAATGACAGCCAGCCTGTCCTCATCCGTCTCGCAAGCGGCGAAGTCTGCGCCCTGGGTCTCGTACATCTGCACCATCTGGCCCAGAGTGCCGAAAAATCCGCCGTTAATCTCGCCCGCGGAACAAACCACAGCGATGGAAGGAAGGCCAGCCACCGGGTAACGCTCGATCCATTGCTCGGCAGTCAGAATTTCGCCAATCGGAGTGATAATCTGGTCTTTCTTGTTCCAAATTGCATATTTACTCATATATTTTCCTCCTACACCTATTCTGGTAGTACATAGGCATTTACCGCGGTATATTGATCTTGCACTAAAAGATAGTCACCCAGTATGGTTTCCCCACAAGGATAGCTTGAACTTCCTTTCAAGGTTGCCGACCCCTCGTATGTGCCAGACAGGTTAAGCCATTCAATATATGGTCGGTTATACCCACCAACAAAAATTGCATTTGAGTCTGTCCTTGCCCCACCAATATAAGTCCCAACATGTCTGAGTTCTGCTAGTGACGCGTATTGAGTTCCGGATTCGTCATAGGCAGTAACCGTACCTACTTGCCCATTTGCTTCTGATCCACCGGCAAAAAAAACCTTATCCCCGACAGATGCTCCACCAAATCCGTAACGGGTGCCATTTGTAAAGGCTCCAAATTTAGTTGTAGTCCCGCTTGCATTGATACGGACCACTTCTGTGGCCACGTAAGAATTTGCTGTCGCAAAAACAATACTATTTCCTACGATGTCCCCAGCTGGGTAACCATATGCCCTGTTCGCGGCTGCTGTGATTTTTGCTGTCAATGAACTTGAGACCGTCAGCAGGCTAGATGTTTCGACGATACGAAAAAACGCATTTTCCCCCAGGGTCCTTCCAAAAGATTCTGTAAAATGCAAACTCAATGGATTTGTATTGACTTTGGTCAAAGACCTGTCATAGACATCGAGGTCGTTAGATGCGCCTCTCGCTCCGTTTTGGTCATATGTTCCCCCGGGGAAAATAACATAGTTTCCAACAACAGCTGCACCCAAATAATTTTTGGGGCGAGAAAGGTTCAAATTAGGCAATTTGGTAAAAGAACGGTCAATCACATCTATCACTCTTGTGAATGGATCTTTACTGGCTCCACTACCTCCGCCCGCCCAAAGAGAATAATCCCCAAAAGTTATTGCGGCAGCATTTGTTCGATCCATTGGGTGGGTGGCCTGTGGAGCTGGTTCTAATTCTCCGGCTTTGGCATAAAACTCAAAAGGGACAAAACCAAAAAATTTTCTCGCTATTCCATTTATCCCGATATACCCTGTCTTTATTTTCCGCGCAACACCATTCACCCCGACGTACATCGTCTTGACTCTTCTGGCTACGCCGTCCACTCCAACATAGACACCTTTAGCCACCTGCGCTCACCTCACTCATAGACCAGATAAATGCATCCTGTGGTCAGGCTACTGCTCCCTGCGGTCATGTCCGACGTGCCCGCATAGATCTGCCGTACCCCCTTTGTTGTGACCGAGGGCGTTAGGGTGGTCTGTCCAGTCCCGCCTTTGTTGGCCGGTATCGTGGGAAGTCTGCTGGACGAGAGCGTCCCGCTATTGATGTCACTGGCGGAGTGCGTATGAGAAGCCTTCGCAAATAATCCCTCGATTTTGCTCCAAAGAATCCGTTTTAGTTTATCCTCTTCCGCACTGTCTGTGATTACCACCGCATCCTGTCTTGCAATAGATCCTTTCAGTTCCGCATCTACCGCAGAGGCACCATCCTTTCCCGGCTCACCCTGCGGACCCCGTATATTGCTTCCTGTTGCATCCGGCATGTCCTCTTTGCTGGCTTTCCAGGTCAGGTTACCTTCCTCATCCACGTTCGGAGTATAGTATCCACCATCTGCGCCATTCTGGCCCGTCTCTCCTTTAGCCCCCTGATCTCCTGGATCGCCTTTTAGTCCCTGCGGCCCCGGCTCCCCTTGTGGGCCCTGTTCCCCTCTGGGACCCTCTGGCCCAATGGGCCCCTGAGCTCCAGCAGGCCCTTCAGGTCCTTGCTCTCCTTGATCTCCCTTCGGACCCCGGTCGCCCGTGTCTCCTTTTGGCCCTTTCAGTCCTTCAAGCTGCTCAGGGGTAAAATCTTCATAAGTGAACGGGTCTCCTTTGTCTCCCTTCTCGCCGGGAGGACCATGCTCTCCTGTTGGGCCCTGGATGCCTTGCTGGCCTCGTGGCCCCTCTGGGCCCACATCTCCTTTTGGACCTGTCTCCCCAGGATCGCCCTTATCGCCTTTAGGACCCTGCTCGCCCTGCGGACCGGCGGGGCCTGTATCGCCTTTCGGGCCGATCTCTCCTTGTTCCCCGGGCTCTCCCTTTGGTCCTTGCTCCCCCTTCGGCCCCTGCGGTCCCGCTGGCCCCTGGAGCTTGCCGATGCTCTTCCAGTTCATCAGGTCTTCCGACCAGATGTAGATCGTGTTGTCATCTTCCGAGCCCACGGCATAAGCATCCCCAGGCTCGCCAATGGGGTGGGCGGATTTCAGCTCCTCCAGTGTGTCAAATCGGTCTCTTACCACAAATGAGGTCCCGTCTATTCCGGCGGGTCCCTGTGGTCCGGGTTCTCCCTGGTCTCCTTTAGGTCCTTGCTTTCCCTGCTCGCCCTGATCACCTTTCGGACCCTGGGGGCCTTCCGGTCCACGCTCTCCCGGAGGTCCCTGCTCGCCGGCTGGGCCTTGTTCGCCGGTATCTCCCTTCGGCCCTTGTAGGCCAACTGGCCCCTCTGGGCCTTGCGGTCCGGTCGGTCCCGGGTCCCCCTTTGGTCCAGCCGGCCCCTCTGGACCGGGGTCGCCCTTCTCACCCTTTTCTCCTGCTGGTATTTTGAGCTCTTCTGATGTTTTATTTCCGATCAGTTCTACGCCGTTGATGCTGGGCCTGTTTTTGAGCTTATTGTAATCTGTGGTCCCAACAGTCCCACCTTCCGCGGGGAGAGGGATATCAGACTCCTTGTACTCCATGTCATCAGGGTCCCAGATCAGCCAGTATCCATTCTCTCCGGGCTGGGGCGGATTGTTGTTGATGCTGGTGAGCCTGTCCTCCATTTGCTCAAATTCAGAGGGCAGGGGAGGGGGGAAGGAGTCTGTGGCGTTGATGGAGTTATGCACATGGGATAGGAAAATATTGCTGTGCCGGACCTGATCTCCCAATGTCCCCCGCACCTGCATCTCGTAGACCCCATCATCCGCCAGCATGGAGGAGGTGAGGAGTGTATAGTAGACGTTATCTCTGCGGTTGAGCTGGATGATGTTTTTCTCTCCATCTTTTGCCACATCGACCTTCAGGTCCCAGCCTTCCGGCAGATCTGTGCTGATCTCCAGGGTAACGGCATTGTTGTCCCCCTCAAACCCCAGCGAAAAATCTGCCGGGACACAAATATGCCAGTCCTGCATATAGAGCACAGCGATCACCTCCATCAAATCTTGCCTAGTTTCGTGTCTATCTCTTCGCCGCTGTATTTGAGCATGTAATAGCCAGAGGGAGCCGCGGCCAGAGCATTGACTCCCGCACTGGCGATCTGCCCCCGCAGCTGCTCCACTTCCGCCCTGAGCTGTGCCACCTGGGCATCCAGTTCGTCTATCGTTGCCATGTCTACCCTCCTATACAATGAGCCGTCTGCCGTACTTGTCCAGCAGCATCAGGCCGTTTTTGTCCTTGAGCTGACCGTCCTGTACCGGAGTCGTAACGCCGTAATACAGGATGATGCAACCATCCGCGCCAGCTCCACCTTTGCCACCGGCTCCACCTTTTCTAACAGCGGCACCGCCAGCATTATTGTTGATTGCAAAATCAGTTCTAGTTTCAATTGTGATGTTATAGACGTAATACTGTGCTGAGACATTTGAAGATGCAGAGCTATCTCCTCCGGCCCCGCCGCCTCCTCCGGCACCAGAACCAGAGCATCCATAGACGGATGCATCAGCCCCATCCGCACCGTCTCCACCCTTTCCACCCTTGTTTGGGTACACAAATGCGTTTATGTATCCTGTTGTGATGCTTAAGCGCACACTTCCGACTTCTGCATCACCCCCAGGAGTTCCGAGATTGTTGCCAGAGTTTCCTCCAGCCCCGCCTCCGCCGGCGGCTCCAAGGGAGAAATTTGCGGTCGCGTCAATGTCCATAGATATATTTGAGCGGCGTTGTGTATCAGAATCGCTTCTGGTTGCCGAGCCAGAAGGTTCCTGTTTTCCTCCTGACACGCCGCCAACACTCTCGCCATCAGCACCCGAACCGCCCTTTCCGCCGTCTGCTCCGCTGTCACCGCTCTTAGCATATGTGATGCCACTTATGATGTCCGTATAGCCCGCAGAGCTCGTGCTGCCACTGTTCGATGAATAACTTCCGAAGGTAGTTGCTCCACCGAGGGCTCCATTTGAAGCGCCTTTGACTCCACACGCATACGATATCCTGGACCCACTACTTGGGCTGAATGTCACCTCATACACCTTTCCCGGCGTTCCGGCGGCACCTCCTGCTCCTCCGTTCCCGGGCGTTCCCGCTCCTCTGTTGCTCACATTGCTGGAGTCGCTTGCCGAGGTGGTGGGGGCAGTCAGGTTGATCCTGGTCGTCTTGAGCTCGTCACCCTCCCAGGTCTCGGTCGAATCTCCACCCGGGCTCCCATCAAAACCAGCACCACCCGCGCCAATCAATACAGCTCTTACCGATGTAGTTCCTTCCGGGACGGTCCAGGTCCCGCTTCCGGTCAAAACCACATGATATTCGTAAGATTCACTCCCTTCCTGCCTGATGGGCGTAAATCCAACTAGAAGCGTGGACTGAGACTTTAGCTTGTTGGACATTGTAATTTCTTCTGTTTTGATGCATGCGCTCACATTTGTCTTGTCAAATGGGTGATACGTTGTCAGAAGCTCCCCAGGGTTCTCCAAATTGTAGACAAGGGGGGCGTCTATTGTTTCGAGGCATTTGTAGTAGTTTGCGAGTCTTTTGGCCGCTCCGGACGAATTTACAAGAGAGATGAGCGTCTGGTCTTCCACGGAAATTACATTTTCGGTCGAAGAGTTTAATATTTTTGTCTCAATCAGCCGCGTATTGTGGACATATGCGGTCCCCCTTAAGGTTCCAGATCCGGCAGAAAGCTTTGCATAATTTGCTCCCCGCTCCAGGATGGAAAATCCGCTGGCTGTCAAGTTGTACATTGGCTCATCGAACACGATTTCTGTACCTTGTGCAGCGGTCCCTTCAAAAAGATCTGTTTGATCTCCTCCTTGTACCCATTGATGCTCGATCAGCGATACGCTGGTGACCTTTCCCTCGCGGATTACAGAGGCCCCCTGGCCCATTCTGTTTTTTTGCGCATCTCCAGATACGCCGTCCCACAGCTCCTCTATTTTGAGTGCCCCATCAAGGTCCTCAGTTACCGTTGCTCCAAGCGCGAAAAGCACCTTCATAAAATTGTCTCGCGCCGAACTGGCCGGCGGCTTTACATACGGGAGCCAGCCGTAAAGCTTCGAGCTTGAGAATCTTGTCTGCATCCGAAAGGGAATGGGCCCACATATACTGGACAGGAGACTTTCAGCAGATGTCCCGCTGTATATTCCGCCCCGGTGTACCCGCTTCAGCAGGAGTCCTATCGCGCTGGTGGCGTAAAGGTCATACTTGTTCCATGCTACCTGAGTAACGTTTTGCAGGTAAAATGTCCCTCTCTTGTTGTCCTGATAAAAATAGGTGACTGGATCATCTATCTCAAAGCTTAAAAGTGCCTTGCTTTCTGTTTCCACTGTAACGGAGAGCGTATTTGGTTCCAGCTCATCCCCTAGCAGAGATTTGGAGAGATATACGGTCCCAGCCGCAAGCCGGTCATAGGTGGTTCCCCGATAAACTATCTTGTTGCGTGCCATAGTCCACCTCAGCTCGGCTCACGCTGAGGGGCAAGGGGCTGGAATTGGACCTGGAGCCCATAATAGTATCTCTTCCCATTGATTTTCCCCCTCAGCTTATGGGACCCACTTACTACTTTTGCCTTATAGGACATATCCGTCTGACCATGCGGCATAGTGATCGTATGGTAGTCTACCGGTGCGCTTATCGCATCGTAGAAGCTGTCATAATCAGACAGATACCGGGGGTCCGGTTCAATGGATAGGGTATGGTCGTAGTAGGTCCCGAGGACATCCCGGCTTTCCTCTCCGTTGAGCAGGATCATGTTATTTTCGCCATCCTCTATCCGGAACGACTCTTCAAACGGCTCATTTGATTTAACCCGCACTTTATAGGTCATTCCATCCATGACCACCCACATGAGCTGCGCCATAGGCTCACTCCTTACTTTTTGAATTTTACGCCGATCCTGTTGAACTCCTCCAGGATATAGGGAGTCTCCAATCTGGCAAAGGTCCGGCCATCCAGCGCCATGACCGCCGTCTTCGGCCCTCTCTGGCTGTTGAGCACGCCGCTTTCCAAGATTCCCTGTGTTGCCGCCCGTTTGACCGTAGAATAGGGAGCAATGATTTCGTCCTCTTGTGTATTGTCTCCCACCACAGCTAAAAACGGGCTGTTCTTTTTAGCTACACCGCCGCTGGCAAGCGCAGGTATTTCCATTACATCGGTTATCTGCATTACTCTTGATGCTCGGTCTGTTCTTGTCCCGCTCTCTGGAAGTGATACATTGCTTGTTCGATTGCTTATCCCGAGCAGGTCTCCGAAAAAGCCGATTACATCCAACACTCTATCTCCGAGCCAATCCAGTCCATCTGCAATTCCTGTGACAATCCATTGAAGTCCCTCAAGAGCAAATGTAGCGGCATCTACAAGGTCAATAAAGAGCGGTCCAAATGTATCAAATAACTGGCTTTTTAGTTTCCCGACAGATTCACCTAATGGGCTCAAACTTTCATTTAGCTCATCTTGTGACCTTCTCATTTCAATTAGTGCCTCATTGTTTTCGTAGAAAATGTCTGCGGCACCTTCATACTGTTGGGTGAGAAGGTCCATCAAATATCTAGCCCTCTCTGTTGAATTAGCCAATTCTTCAAGCTGACTATTGACGCTTTCCTCACTTAATCCGACCCAGTTAAGGGCATCAGCCAAGACTCCAGTTACCTTTCCGGTTTTGGAAGTTTCATTTGCAGCTTCAATTAGGCTCTCAATCGGTATTGAATCTCCAAACGCTCCATAAACTCCAGCAGCGATTTTTACCCATTTGCTTACATCCTCTGATCCTGTTGCAAGCTGCGAGAGGAGTTGAGAAGCCTCTGTGGCCTGGTCAATATCTCCTAAAATTTCATAAAATCCTAGATACGCTTCTTTTGCAAGGTCTGCACTATATCCAGCAGATTCAAAAGCAGTATTTAGTTTTCCAATAGATTCCCGGTATTGTTCTGTTGTTTCATCTAGAGAAAAGAGCGCTCCAACGAGCTCCAGAGCTTTATCTGCAAGGAATTTTATCCCGCCTGATGCTAAGTCTGCGGCGATTCCCTTAACTACAGTAAATCCGTCCCCCACTCCAGATGCAGAACTATTTAGCTCATCCAGATTATTAGATAGGTCATCCGCTGAATCTTCCAACTTTCCTAAACTTGGGTCGAAGTCCTCTAATGCCTTAGCTGCCGATTCTGCCTTTGCCTTTGTCAGATCGAGCTCTAAATTGAAATCTTCTAATTTTGTTCCACTTAAAGTTCCGTCTAGTTGCTTAGACGCAGACTCTAAAAGCTTCAGGCGGTCCGCCGATAATTCGGCTTTTTCTGCTAATAGCCGTCCTTTTTGCGCCAGAAGGTCTACGTTTGTTGGGTCAAGTTTCAACAAACGGTCGACTTCTTTCAAGTCGTTAGAGACTTTATATATGCTACGATCAACATTATTCAATGCTTTCCCGAGCTTTGTGGTGTCTCCAGCTATCTCGATTGTAATTCCTTTAACTCTGCTACTACTTGCCATTTCGTTCACCCTTAAAAATTGTCGAAGTCGGCTTGTGTTGCTATAATCGGATAATCTATCTTGTCGTTTTCCGCTTCGGCGTACATATCATAAATCATTCCTATGGTGAGCAGTTCCATATCTCGCACTGGAATTCCAAGCTGGACGGCTCTTAGCATAAGCAGAGGGGTGGTCATTTTTCTGTCAATAGATCTAGTTTTTTTTTGACAGTTTCGATTGTTTCTATATTTCCATCCCAAAGGGCCAAAAGTACCGGAAAAATTTTATAAATTGAAAATGCACTAAATTCCTCTAACCATTCGTTTGGAGACTCTGGAACTTTATCTTTGTCCGCATGTTTTGCCATGATGTAAGCCATATTCTCAAACAAATCAAGTGCCTCCAGAGGAAGGCTTGACGCCCCTTTTTCTTTACTTTCTAGGGCTTTTTTCACAGTTGCCATGTCCTGAATGATATCCCGCCTGAATTTGATGCGGTACAGCCGGGGGACTGCGGCAGTAGCCCGAAACTTGACCTTTTTCCCATCGATCAGAATTTCAGTTTCCATCCTTACACCCCAACACTAGGCTGCCAGACAGACTTGAACCAATTCTGGATCACAGTTTCAGTCGTGGTGTCTGTGGTCTTTGCCTTGACTTTTCCATCCGCCAGCGGGGAAGCGGTGATGGACAGCGTTTCCGTGCTGGGGGTCTTTGTCTCGCTGATCGTAGACCCGTCCTCATTGGGGCGGGCGGCAGAGCAGTTGTACAGGACCCGCAGGCTGGCTTTCTGGTCTCCTTCAAACTGATAGAGCAGAGCAAAGGGCTTTGCCTCCGCGCTTGCGTTCTCAATCAGGACTTTGGAGGTTTCGTCCTCTGTTTCTCCCAACACGTCCTTGCGGAAAGAATCTGGAATAACTGCGATCTCCAAGTCCCCCTGATACCCGTTGTTGGCTGTCGATACATAATAGGCGATATTATCCGCATAGAATGTATTTGTTTCACCCTGGGGGGCAAGTGACATGCTCACCGCGCCGGGAATGGGGACCGGTGTTTCATATGTGATGGTCCCATCATCGTCATTCAGGAGCGCATAGTGGACATTTTTCAGTCCAAATTTAACCTTGTTGGATGCCATAATTACACCTCAATTTCGTATGTTGTCTGATACAGGCTTTCGCTCTCGATATAGGAACACATTCTGTCCCAGTATATCTCGTGCTTATTCAGCGCTTTTTCAATTTTCTTCTCAATCTCAGGGTCCCTTTGCCTTGTGTAGAGCTCCACATTGCAGTGAGATATCTCAAAATAGGAGACGTTATCCGCAGCAAAGTTTTCTGTGTAATCATCAAGATATACCCCGTAGGGCGGTGGACCAGGATTCTCCCAGTGGTGGAATGTAAAGGGGACCCCAGTCTCTTTCAGAATTTCATCCAGCTCTTGATAATTCATCAGACCGAGGCCCCCCTTATCGTGTTTGTGATATCCCTGACTAACATCTTTTCAGCCGCTTTTTCGGCCGGCCTGATGTGTGGTTTCCCTTCTACCCTTCCTCCGTTCGCTTTCTGATGGCCGTGTTCAAGGAGATGTGTCAGCTGGTAATCCGTTTTATTGTAGATCACGACCCCGCTGCTTTTTGAGGATGTTCCATTTCTTCTCTTTCCCATCCTCCATCCTTTCTTGTACCGCCCAGTCTTCTGAGGAGACCTTGCTTTTACTTCTTTCAGGGCTTCCTTCCCGGCCTTTTCGATGTCCTTTTTGACGCCCTCCGAGATTTCATCTTCATAATCCGAAAGAGTGCCCATGATAACGGAAACGAGTTGATCTGGTTTTATACTCATAGCTTTGCACTCCAGGTCCCGGAGTCATCCTCCTCAAGTGAGAGCCGCGTGACCAAAATCCCATCTTCATCTTTTGTTGGGGTGATTTGCCGAATGAAATAAAACCGGTCTTCTATTTGGGCAATATCCCGAGTTTTGATGTTTGGGTCTCTCCATATCTCGATAAGGAGGTCGATTTGCTGGCCCACCTTTGCCGCTTCATAATACCTCTGGATTCCGACAGTCATTTCTCCAAAATAATGAGTAGATCGCTTCACGAGCTTTTCCACTTTGGGCGGCGGGCCATTCTCATCCACGGATACCCTGTAGATAGTCACGATCCCGGAGTCATGGAGCATTTTCCTCACCCCTCATTTTCTGAGATATGAGCAGATCGTGACGCATCCTTTTCAGGTAGATGGGCTCAGACTCCCCGTTGATCCGCTTCCGGTACATCCAGGCAGCGGTCCCTACCACAAGCTGCAAATAGTCTTCGTCTCCGCTCTCCTCAACCCCCTGCCTACCCAGGTTTGATTTTGCCGCCCTGAGGAGGGACAAGAGATATGTGCTGTCGCCGGGCAGCGGGCCCAGGCGTTGAAGATCTATTTTCAGGATTTCCAGCGCCTGGGCCTCATAAAATGCGCAGCCCATATCAAGCCCCCGTCTTTGTCACAGTTACAGTGTAGACCTTTTCTCCGGTGTTGTTTTTCGCTGTCACTTTGACAGTGTTAGGTCCCTCTTCCCAAGTAGCTGATGCCCCATTTTTGTGCGGCGCTCCATTGACCGTAATGGAGACGGTGGAGCCATTCGCCCCAGTCGCAGTGACCGTATTGCTCTGATTTGTGGTGCTGGTGCTATACTCTGTCACACCGGGATCAAAGGTCGGCGTCAGAGTCAGCGTCCCAAGCCCCAGCGTAGCCAGGGACGCTGTTAAGGGTTTGCGCTGTCAGGCGGGAAGGTCACACTTGTGGTAGGGGCGGTGTTATTGATATTCAGGACGCCAAAAGCCTCACCAAACACGGGCATACCATCATAGCGGGCCGTACCCTTAAACACAGTCTGGTCCTCGATAAAACGCACATGCTCACTCTGAGCCAGGGTGGTTCCGGCGCGCTGGGCCAGGAGATACAGGTCAAAATAGCCGAAGATCACATCGTTATCAGGGACAAAGTCCAGGGTGACAATGTCACCACCCAGGACCGGCATGGTATTCCCTTGACCGGAGACGATAGCACCCGCCGCATTGATGACCAGAGCCTCCGCAGTAAGCTTTGCCTTTGTGGTCTCGTTCATGACCCAAGTCAAGCTTCCTCTGGCATAAGTAGACCGGGCGACACCCGCGGTCAGGATGATGGACTTATAGAGATCCGCGCCAGTGGCCGCAGTCAGCTTGACGATATTGCTGGTGTGGACATCTTTCCAATCCGGAGCATTTGCACCCCAGTCGTCGGGCTCTGTGGCCTGAGCCAGCCGGGTCACTACGCCGATCGGCATCTTCTTTCCGGTCCCGTAAAGGATGGCTTTGTCCAGCGCATAGCCGATTGCCTGACCAAGCGCCTCCATGATCTCACTCGCCAGAGAGAGGTCGGAGTCCTCCAGGGTCGCATTGCAAATTGCGATAAAGCCGCCGACCTTGTAGCCGTCCACCTCGATCTGATTGAAGGAAAGCTCCAGCTCGTTCAGCTTGGCACACATCTCGGTCCAGACGGCTTCGGGGACTGTGCCCATGATGTTCTGCCGAGCCGTTCCGGGCACGCTCCGCAGATTAACGCGAGAGATCATCTTGGAGTATTTGCTGATATTCTCGCGGATCAGGCCAAGCATAACGTCCGGGATGGTCAGCTCCGCTCCGGTAATAGAGCGGTTCTGCTTCCCAAGCTCACGCACTCTCGTCAGGAAATCCTTTACATCCTGGCGGGCCAGGAAAGCGTCGCGCCGCTGTGCATCCAGGCCAAAAAAGGTTCTGGTTTCCATATCAAAATTCTCCTCTCGTTTTTCTGGATTTTGGGGCTTAGGTGCGTTTCTGGCCAGTTCCTCGATCTCGGTTTCAATTCCTTTGATCTCGCCCTCAAGCTTTCCAGCGGCTGCTTCATTTTCGGCCTTTTCCTGCTCGAACTGTTCCACCGCCTCCTCAACCGCGGCCTTTTCCTCGTCCGTTTCGGCCTCATTGATAGACTGTTCCAGTTCGGCTTCCCTGGTTTGGAGCTGTTCAGCCGCCCTTCTAAGCTCCTCCAGTTGTTCTTTCTTTTCGTTGAGTCTCTTCTTCAGGACCAATGCTTTTAATGCCATGTTATTTCCCTCCCGTTTCATTCGATTGACTTTGGCCTGGGTTCAGTCTTTTGAGCAATGCGTTTCTCCATGCCTCAGTCTTTCTCTTCTGGATGTCCTCATAGTCTCGCTTTCTCGCCACCACTCCGGTATCTTCATAGGCCGGGAAAGTGCAGACGCTCACTTCATACAGTTTTACTTTTCGGATGGTCCAGTGGACACTTCCGTCTTCTCGATTCTCTGTTTCCTCATCAAGGATAGAGAACCCAAACGAACACTGAGTAATATCGCCTCTTTGCACACGAGCGTACAGGTTCATTGCATCGCTGTCATCTCTGTTGATTTTAATGCGGCCCCATAGTCCATGGTTATCCTCACGCAGCTCCAGCGTATTAGCCGTGGTCCTGCCTAGCACAAGCCGCGTCTCGTGGTCTACAAGGGCCCTGACATCCCCATCTAGAGTCTCAGAAAACGCCCCGCGCGCCACACTCTCAGATGCCCCAGGCCATAAATCATAATTGCTGTCAAAAACGGAGAAATATCCCTCGATATAAAGATCTCCGCCCTCCTCCGTGCGGGTCTTGAACGCACCTGATATACTCCTCGTCTGCATATCTTCTCTATTCACTGTTTTCACCTCCATTCAGCTTAGCTTGATCCGCGATCATCCCTCGCGGGATGTAGTTTTCCAAGATGACCGGCTCGTTCAGTCCAGGCATCGGAGTCATACCAATCCAATCTCTGACCTCATTCCCCGTCATGATTCCCCTCACATACAGTTCCTGCCCGATACTCGCCATGTCTTTCATGTCGTAGGCATGGAGCGTCCGGGAATTGAATCGAAAATAAAGATCAGGGGAATACAGGAGCTTGAGGGTCAGTTCCTGCTCTATCCTTTTTGATAGAGGCATAAGCTTGCTGTCAACAAAGTTATTCCATTCGTCCCTGTTGTAGCTTCCGACTCCAACCACAAATGGGGGGACTCCAATAATCCCAGCTACAGTCCTCTTGTCTATTGTGACTGAGTCGTTGATCGCTAGGTCATTCAGTGTAAGTGGCTTGATCTCCTTTACGTCAAACATTTCCGCCGGGATCATCCAGGGCTCGCCGGCTTCAGAGGTCTCCAGGTAACTGTCGAGCAGCTTTTTTCGTCCTTCTTTGTTTGAAAACTCATCCGTCAGACCATCGACCTTTACAACAATAGACGGTTTCCATTTGGACTCCATAAATCCTCTTTTGGTTGCCGCCGCTTGCTTTAGGTTATGGGCAACGTCTTTGAGCGTTACGCGGTATCCATGGCCTAGCCACGGAGTCTCCGGGTCTTGATTGATTGCGAAATGCAATACTTCATCGGGCCTAAAAGTTTGATCTCCGTATCGTATGTAGTAGCTTCTCCCATCTGGGATAAACGAGATCATGGAGGGAGGCAGAATCTCCAAATCCTCGATCAAATCCCCGCTCTTTGAAAATCTGGGATAAACCACACAGTTCCCATCTCCATCTATAAGGAGTGTCCGGACTACTGTCGAGATAAAGGCGGATCTGGTAAGGTTTCCGCTCGGGTTGATATCCAGCTTACGGGACAGGCCATTTTTTATCCGTACATCCCCGTCTTCCGTGTTCTGCATAAGATGGATGGTCATAGAGCCCATCAAGTCAGCAATGCACCCGGCTGCCATCTGTATTTCTGGACTATCGGCCAACCTGGTATATCCCGAAACGCACAACATGTCGTATGCGTCATTCGAGAGCAGGAAGCTAACCGCTGAATTGGGGTGTCCGCGTTCCGTTGTGTGGTTGCTTCGTTTTTTTCTGCTCAACAGTTATTCCTCCTCAAGCCAGCGTTTTGCCCTATCTCCTCGCTCCATGTCTTCCAGTTTTCTAACACACGCAAATACAGATGCGTCAAAAATATCAATTCTCTGCTCTGGTTGTACCTTGTCGTATTGGATCATGTCATCTGTCTTTTCAATAGCTCTGACATTCTGCACGCAATATTCGTAGGCCTCAGAATGGAGGTAGTAAAGCTCTCCATTTTTTGCTCGATCCTCAATATGTCTAAATCCTTCTGACTTTTTATAGAAATATTGTGGTTGATCCACAATCCTGAACCTAGCTCTTTTCATTCCAACAAAATATTCGCGGCAAAATTTTCTGTCGTGGCCTATTTGCTTGATTTTGAATCCCCGCCGCCTCATGTCTATAAACCAATTGATTACATCTGCGTAATTTACTGTTGGGCTATTACACATATCTAACCATCCATCGTCTCTCCACCCAAAAAGAGGTATTCCATCTTCATCGGCTTTTCTATGGGCGGCAACCACTGGGAACCAGGCATGAGGAATAATAATGTCTACATCGACTATCTTCCCGTCTTCTCTACGATAATTTTTCAATGTCCCATATAGCGCCGCCGCAGTCAAATCGTAAAGCCTTGATAAGTCTGCTCCTCCATACCACACAATGGGCATTTTTAACAAATCTTCCAGCGTCCAATTGTACCGCCGATCACTCTTCCGAAATTCATAGATATCAAAATAGGCGGCCAATGCATTTGTGTAAACGTTCAGCGACTTTGCGAAAAAGTCTTTCCTCTGTTGTGGGTCATTCTGCGCCTGCAACGAATCATTCAGGATCTCATCTGGCCGGATGCTCACCCCATAAGCTGGATTTGCCATCTCGTGGATTTTAGGGTCTGTATAATCTACACTCCCGTCTTTTACCCCCTCTGGGGCGCAGCACATGAAAATGAAGTACTGTTCATCCTTTACCGTTCCATTCAGGATCTTCCTGCAATATTTCAATCGTTGCCCAAGAAACGCCTGTTCGTTGTCTCCGGCAGTTGAAATTCCAATCAGGAGCTTGTTGGTATATGCCTTCATGGCCTCCTTGAAGAGGTTGTACTGCTTCGGCTGTTTAAACGCGTGGATCTCATCGCAGATAGCAATGTTGCAGTTTAATGAGTCCTGACTGTCTGGGTTAGCGGCCAGTGCCCGAATATAGAATGATCCGTCTCCCAATGTGGCGGACAGGCTGTGCTCGTTATTGTTGTCTATGACCCGTACAGACCCACCATCCCTAGAATCTTCTCCCATCCGCTTTACGTTGTAGTTCAAAAAATTGAATGACTCTAACGATTGCATCAGGGCTGCGGATGCGATATACATCTTAGAGCCTGACCTTCGAAACAGGAGAGATAAGGCCCAGGACAGTGCGGCGGCAAACGATGTCTTTATGTTTTTTCTTGGAATGTAAATGAGTGCTTCGTGGAATCGTAAAATATTAGTGCCTTTAAGCCTGAACCCAACCAGGTTATAAATGATAAACTTGTGAAACGGCTCCAAGAGGAATGGAGTTCCCCGCAACGGCGTTCCATCCAGCTTTTCTCCCTGTTGGTGGCAGATGGTCTTTTCAATGACCTGGATGCAAAACTCTGGGTCCTTGTGATTGAGTTCATAGTCTGGGTTATCCAGATCCAGAAAGAATCTGTCAACCGCCTGCTTCAGCTCTTCACAGGCGATTTTTGTCCCGTTTTGTATCGATGTGGCGTACTCTAGGACAGCATCCCAGTTTTTAGGCTTCGATTTTGGCAAGAGCTTGCTCCAGCCCTCTGGGCCTTTCCTTCTTCGGCCCGTCTCCCGTCATTTTTTTGTAACTGCTGGGCGTCATACCGAGCTCCCGCCAGTACGCCAAAGCGGATTTATTCAGATCGTCCCAGAGCACTAAAAGAGGGTTCTTGGTGATATTGGTTGCGCCCCCCTTGTTGGTGTATTCCCGGACGGGTTGACAGCCCTCATCTCTGTACTGCTTATATACGGCATCCCTTTGCTCAAGGATGTCCGCCAGGGTGGAGACAACAGAGTCGTATGCTTTTTCTTCGTTCCCCAGCGCGGTGAGCTGTTTTTTTACAAGGCGCTTCCATTGGACTGCTGTCATTCTTACACCCCTTTCTCAAAAAATGGTCTCAGAGTTGGAAAGAGTTCCCCTCACCGGTCCCTTAGGGGGAGATTTACCCCGGGGGAGGGGGTGGGGGGGTGATCTTCCGCCTCCAATATTCCCCTTTCTCTGTCAGTTCTCCCGTGTCTCTGTCGTGCATTGCGTTGTGCTCTTCATTTGATAGGGCAATCAGATTCCATTCGC
>ENA-OWPN01000825-OWPN01000825.1-human-gut-metagenome-genome-assembly--contig:-NODE-825-length-35539-cov-6.935887_pt1 | contig 35539 bp, 51 predicted proteins | sample MGYA00248266_ERZ651850 | MGnify/ENA primary metagenome ERZ651850 (study PRJEB26924, sample SAMEA4378296) | human gut metagenome | biome: human gut; feature: human-associated habitat; material: faeces... | reverse complement strand
ATGGTTTCAAGTATAGGTATGTTTCCTATCTTACGATACTATTGTTTATGGGAAGAGCATTTTTGGCATTTCCGGAAATGTGCGGAAGTATGGGATTTTTTCTGGTACTAAAAATTCAAGTTCTGGCCAGAAATACTTTTCGGGTGATGCCCCAGGGAATCTATATTACATATCTTTTGCCCCAGGGTTTACGCCTTTGGCGGTAACTGCATATAAACATCAACAGGGGGCTGATAGTTCAGCACTTTCCAATTATGGTCAATTTATCGTATCTGCCCAATATTCCCCTGCTGCCTGGAGTGTTAAGTCTACAATGAACAGTGGCAGTTTAATAATACCTGTAGCGTCTGGAGGAGCTACTTACAATGTTCTGGTAGTCGGCTATTATTAATATCCTGCAACACAATACCATACGGTACGTCCGCCCACTGTAACTGGTACCACAGCTTTGGTGGAATTAATATACCAAGTTGAATCTGTATTGTAGTCGAAACCATATCCGCCGCCTCTAATATGTACGGGATTTCCCCAGTATGCACCGATAAGGTCACCATCCGTCCATGCAAGTAACGAAACAGTCATACCTATAGGAATCTCAGCATAATACATCCACGCCGAAGGTCCATTATGATACTTCGTACTATTCGCTGATGTCACAGTACCGCTTTTAGAGTTAAAGCGTTTAACATTGCCAGCCACACCAAATATAGACTTCCCATTAACAATATTATTTGCAGTTAGGTTCCCATCTCCCTTAATGGTCTGTGCACCTGCAAGGAACTGGTTGGCGGCAATGACCTGGTTGGCAGTCCCTGGTGTATAAGTCTTGGCAGCTATCTCTGCCATAGTTCCAGTTAATGGGTTTCCATTCTTATCAACAATTACTTTTCCTTTGCGTACATCAGCGGCTCCTGCTGTCACTGGGTCAAGGTCAGTTCCCCCGCCATAAGGTATCCAGATATCACTCATTTACGCTCACCCCCACCAATTTCACATTAAAATCAGAAGACGGCTTTTTTGCGGGACAGCAGAACATCGCCTGGCCGTTCATTGCCTTTCCCGCTTTGACCAGCGCCCCCATCTTGTCCCATACGGAGGCTGTTGCAGACGCCGTATCCGTCTTAATTGCTGACATCATCTGCACATGGTCTGTTTCTTTCAGACCAGGAACCGACACAGTCTGGGTGTATGGAGCAGTGCTGCTCCAATTGGCCGCCAGAAGAGTTATTTCCACTTCTCTGGTCATACGGTTAATCTCAGTCGTAATGGCGTTAATATCATTCTGACCGAACTTATCTCCCTTCTGGGTATAGACAGTGGCATCTGCTATCGTACAGGTCCCGTCCTCATTGGTGGTAATCCTCCAAATCCTGGAACCCTCAAATATATCGTCTTTATAGTCTGTCCTCAAACTCATTCAAATACACCTCCGTTCAATGTGAAAGCCAGGCGTTTAATACCATTAGCCCTCCCCTGGATATTAAGGTAAATCCGTAAACAGGCTGATTCTATCCGGTTCAGCTCATCCCACTTGATGAAGCGCCCATTGGCTGAGTAAGCCTGGCTCACCCCCACCTCAAAAGGATACGTACCTGCGCAGACAAAGTCTATATTGGCCTCAAAAAGGTTAATTTCATCTGCATAAAATCCATAGTCTTGATATGTCTTATCTTCCCCCATTTCCTTAAATTCAAAGTCTGGCCACAGGGTAAGAGCCTGGGCGCGTATCTCATTGATATTACCCTTGATACGGTTATAATCTCCGATATTAAAATAATCACCGGCCTTCCAGTCTGTTTTTGGCTGTTGCCACATAGCTCATATCCCTCCTTGCCTTGATGGTCCCACTCAATCCACCATTAAATTTCAAAGTGTGGTCTGTCACCCGTATCAACAAATCCGGAACATACTTATTTTCCAGGAATGCGATATCATTTGCATCTATCCTTGGCTCTCCGCGGTACTGCAGGTCGTATTCCCGGTCAGACTTCATGTAGTCGCCTATCCAATCAGCCAAGTTAGCTGCATGTACCACATCCGATACCAGTGGATTCTCCCATGTTTCAAGTGCTCCTGTGGGGTTCAGCTGGCGGCTCACCTTAGCCTGTGTAATAACATATTCTTTTCCCGTTATAACCACCTCAGCCGCTTTTGCAGCCCCTGTAAGCTCCACGGTTGCATAATAGGCACTGCTGTCTACGATTGCCGCTGCCTGCCCTTCTGGCGGCTCCGTAAGTGATACAGCCAGACCATAAGACGGGTTAGAGAAGTAAAACGTATACCGGTTGTCCTGGACTGTGGCCGTAATAGTCTCCCTCACCAGTTCCTTTGCATCCTCCATGCTAAGGTTATAAATAGTCCGGACCACTTGCAGCTCCCTCACCCTGGTTAATTGCGTGCCCTTAGGCGTTTTGGTCAGCTCCACACCATACTCCAGGGCATAGTCCGTGCTGTCCCCGAACGTAATGTTGTCCAGGGTTACCCGGTTGTTTGGACATCCCCGAAGGAACTCCAGAACAAGATAATCAAACTCCGGAAACTCATGTCCGACCACATGAGTCTGACTAAGTCCTGAAACACTGTAATCCTCCATGTGCTTTCCATTGTTATAGGCATGAAACACAACTGTGTCCGGCCAGTTCCGGCCAAATTCCAGAGTCAGGCCGAAGCATTTGAAGGCTGCCTCCATAGTTATACTTATAGTTGGGTTTTCAGTGAACCTTCCCTCACTGTCTGCCACTGCATCCGATATATAACCGACATTAAGATAGGTTGTGCCATCAGCCTGCCGTGGAAGGAAATACATGGCCCCGTCCACAGTTACATGGTCCTGTCCAACCAAGGCGTACATATTTTTTCCGGTGTAGTCCAGCACAGCACCGGCATTAGAAAAATATGCCTCATTGTCAGAAGCCGCTGTCATTTCAGGCACAAAACTGGATTTCAGGAATATCTTCCCGGCTCGGTCCAGATAGAGGACGCATCTGCCGGCATTTGCGATAAGCTGCAGTGCCTCCTTATGTGCCACAACCGGCATCGGATTGGTTGTCAGTACATCCCTAAGGTATGGGTCTATCCAGTAGTCCCGGTAATCCACCTGGGCATCTGTCAGTACATCCACAGCCAGGTCATACAGGCTTATGCCATCCGGGCAGTACTTCCCACGATAATATGTCCCGTCCATCCCGTCAAACCGGTCGGATGCCTGGAAACTCATTTCTGTGTCATCAGCGGACCAGGACTTTAATGCAAGGGTTATCCCTGGAATCCACTCAATCCTTCCATCATCCATGGCCTGTCCATACAGCGCTTCAATGTTCTGTCCAATCTCCAGAAAGTTTACCGTGCTCTCTTCATTCTCCACATCGTAAGCACGGTCCTTGTTATCTACCGTCACATCAAAATCAATGCTAGGCAGTTCCTCCGATATCGGGCTGATATGCTCCTTCTTGGTTGCTGACAGTATCTTCTTGCTGTCAAAATAGATGCCTATCCCCATCGTTATCTGGTTAATGCGCAGCCTGCTCTGTCCATTGGCCATGACAGACGGCACAAAACGGAGGAAGGTTGCAGCCGGAAATATCTCCTCTGTTACATAATGCCCACTGGTATTCCCGGTTACTTCTACGGTATTGCCATCTGATATGATACTGAAATCCACAGGGTATGCCCTGCCGAATTCCACGGTCAGCCCCTTAATATCATACTGTACCGGAAAACATATCTCTATGGGCCTCAGAATGCCATCCGTTACAATTCCTTGGTTGAGCACCACATCTGCTGTATCCCTGGGCAGGAAATACATGCTGCCGTCTACTGTGGTATAATTCTGGTCGCAAATGGCATACAGCTCGTTCACCTGATAGTTGTCCATCGGCTTTGTGAGATTGGAATAATATGTGTAATCACCCTGATTTGGTATATAAGCGGATGCCTGGGCCTGCTGGTTAATCAGGCCGATGCTGACGCGCAGATGGGATAATGGGTCCCTCCACTTTCTGCGCATCATGTCCTTATATTCATTACTTGCCGCCTGCACTACTCCATCACCCCGCAGTCTATCAGGTTTACCTTGCAATCCTTATACATGGTAGGCAGCCCATCCGGACCTACCTCGTCTATCTTAGCCGTCCGGTTCCCTGGATACATCCTCTCCGTCTTCCAGCAGTTGTTTTTCATATCCGGAAACTTGACCGTCACCACAAACTCCTCAAACTCTTTCAGGATGCTGCTCCAGGTTGCCGCATCCAGATAGGACCACTGCAGGCCGTCAATCTTATCCTGGTCGCGGCCCACGCGCTGCCCTACGAATTCCCCCAGGGCGTTCTTTCCCTGGTTCACGTTCGTAGCAATGGTTAGGCCCGGACCCCGGTCATAGTTTGGATATTCATGTCCATTAATATAAATAGACACTCCGGCCACCTCCTTACGTTGTGCGCAGCGTATATCCGTTACGCTTGTCCAGTTCCACCAGTTTCTGCTTGATTTCCCGGATATCGATGTTGACCGTCAGATCCATCCGCTCAATCAGGTCGATGATATTCCTGAGCAGTTGTACCATCATCTCCAAATAGTAATCGCTCATGTTATTGCTGCTCTGCTGGGATGCCAGAGCCACTGCCCGGTCTACCATGGCCTGCATCTTATCCTCAGGAGCCACAATCTCACCATGGTGTCGGTTATCACCTATCATGGCCAGCTGCGGGGTGTTGGCACGGACAAAACCGCCCTGGGCCAGACGTGGGAGGTGGATGTTAGGAATGGTTGGAATCAGCTCTGCACCGATGCCCGGTATCTTATCCGCCACCTCGTTTACAGCGTCTATCATGGCATTAATCGCATCAATAACCCTGTTGGCCATGCTTTCTACGCCATTGATAATCATGTTGATGATATCTTTTATATCTGCCCAGATACCATCCCAGGTTTCCTTTGTCTTTTCCTTTACCGTATCCCAGACGCCAGTAATCGCGTCTTTCATGGCCGTGAACTTCTCATCCACTGCCGTCTTGATTGTATCCCACAGATTTGATACGAAATCCTTAATGGACTCCCATATTTCTGATGTCTTACTCTTGACATTCTCCCAGGCTGTACTGATAGATGCCTTGATAGCATTGAATAACGTGCCAGCCAGGGACTTAATATTGTTCCATAAACCGTCAATAAATGACTTAATAGCATTCCATACCGCGGATGTTTTTGTCTGTATTGTTATCCATGCACTTGATACACACTCAACAATGCCATTCCAAACCTCTTGCCAGCTAACATTAAGATTTTCTGTAAGGAAAGTGATTATTCCCGTAAGCACATTAATAGCATCTGCAACAAACTCTGTAATTGCGCCTATCACAAAAGAAAGAATATCTATTGCAGCATTAAACGCTCCCACTATATACGGAGCCAGTATCTCAATGAACCACTCAGCAAAAGGCTTAAGTTTAGTTTCCCAGGCTTCCATCATACTGGCTATTGCAACCTGCACCAATTTGGAAACAGCTTCTATTATTCCATCAAAAGCCACTGCTAACCCTGCAAATGGACCATTTCTTAATGCCTGTATTGCCTCGCCTGCTTTCTGTAGCGCGGGAACTAACCACGCATTAAAAGCATCAAGGATGAGACCTACTGCATCTGATATTATGGTTGTGATGAAACCGAAAACAGGGCTAATCACACCGCTATATAAATCATTAATCTTTTGACCGACATAAGTCACTGCATCAGCCATCACCCCCATTGCAGGGGCAAAGAAGTCTGCTAATCCAGATAGCGCCTCAACAATTTTATCCTTATTATCAATAATGGGCTGAACAAACAATGCGATGAGGTCACAACTAAAATCCATCAACAGTTCAGTGATATTAAGGAAGGTATTGCTAAATATGGCAATAATACCAGCTCCTATCTGCTGAAAACTATCAAGTCTTAATACCTCAAATATTTTTCCAAGGGCCTGAGCAAAACTTCCTGCAAATTTTGCAATCTCGGAACCCGCATCGAATAATGCAACTAACTTCTTTTTGATGAAATCCTTGTTTTGGTCAAGATATTTAGCAATTGAACCAACAAGGAAATCCGCTATGGATACTCCGATGCTTGCCGCGGAACCAGTAACCTGTCCCAGGCTATAGGCCATCTGGTCAGCAAATGAATTAACCGAAGCCAACACCTCCGGCGATGTGAATATATCCCTCAGGCTCCCCTTGATGCTGTCTATGGATGACTGTATACTATCAAAGGCGGACGTATCACCAAAACCATCCCAGAATCCTTCCTTAAACAGTCCCGCAAGCTCCCTGGCCTTTTCAATCAGCCCTGCATACTTACTGTCCATCTCATCCACGGCCGAGGTATCAATCTCACCCATGTCAAACTCATCTGCGGAGTACCCTCCATCAACTCCGCCTCCGGAACCACCCCCAGAATCCGTATCCGGGTCAATGATGTTCAGCTCGTCAATGCCCGTGGTGACGCTTTTCATGTCCTTGGCGGCCTTCTTAGCGGCCCCACCTGCTCCACCTGCCGCGGCACCGGCCTTATCAGCAGACTGGGCCATCGCCTCCATACCAGCCGCGGCCGCGGATGCGCCTCCTCCGCCTTTCTTCCCGGTCACCATCTCTGTGAATGCCTTGAAGGCATTGGCCAGGCTCATCAGCTTACTGATGATGCGGTTGATTACCTGAATGACCGGTGTCAGTACATTAATGAGTCCTTGTCCGATTGTGGCTTTAAGGCTGTCAAACTGCAGCTTTAGGACACGCACTTGGTTCGCCCAGCCATCCGCCGTCCGGATGAAGTCCCCGGATGCCAGGGACAGCTGGTCCTGCACAAACTTATACCGCAGAGCTACCTTCTCAGCTTCAGACATCTTTGTCGTTACCTTACCATAGCCATTGGCCAGGGCATAGCTGTCAAGGGCGCTCTGGGTCATGACAATGCCAAGGTCCTTAAGAGTCTCTGTTTCACCCGTAAACACGGATTTCAGCTTTGTGTATGCCTCGTCCTGGCTGATGTTATAAAAGGATGCCACATCCCCAGCCAAGCCTGTCAGGGTCGTGGCCATCTCATAGGCCTGCTGCTCCCCAAAGCCGAATGCCTTGGACATTGCGCCGAAGGTGCCGGTAAATTTCTTAGCCATGGTCTCAGACAGGCCGAAGGACGTTATGGCATTTTTAGCAAAGTCATCCACCTGCTTTGACATCCGTGGGAATGTGACATCCACCACGTTCTGGACTTCCGCCAGGTCGGAACCCAATTCAACACACTGCGCACCAAAGTCTATGATTTTTTTTACTGCAAAGGCCGCCGCAAGGGCTGCACCTGCCTTCTTGGCCAGTCCCTGAATGCCAGCCATCTGCTGCTTGAATTGATTCTGGTTGACCACAAGGTCAAGGCCAATCTGGCCTACACTGTCAGCTGCCATACATATCACCTGCCTTTTAATTCAAAAGCAGGCTCCGGCTCGCTACTCCTTTGGTGCGGCTCTAGGCTCTGTCATTTTTATATCTAACCTGTTTATGGTTTTACATCTGGGACATTTGATTTCCCCCTTAACATATTCCGCCAGGAGAAGGGTCTGTCCACACCTTGCGCATCTTACTTTCTCAATCTTAACCACCTCCGCACATAGCCGCAAACATCTTCTCCAGATTAGCCATTTCCTTCTCGAAGGTTTTCTCATCCATTTCTTTCATTTCCCGGTTACGCCAATCGTCATATATACGGCGCTGGTCCTTGGTGTAATGCTTGATGATATCCTTATCCGTTTCGGACCGGATGGCTACCGCACGGCCTAATGCAGTCTCCGGGGACAGCCCGGCAATTAGCGCCTCGAATTCATCCCAGGAGACTGTTTCAAATTCTTTCGTTCTGATTCTTAACCCGTACTGCGACAAAAAGCTGGAGACTATCAGGTCCCAGTCCTCAAACATATCGTAGTACGGGTCACTGCTCTCCCCCGGCAGGTTCCTCCACACCGGAAATAAGCTGGACCGCTTCCTGAACCACAATAATCAAGTCCCCAAAGCCCAGCTTCATCTTCTCCATCTCTTTCTTGGATTTTTCCGGAAACATTAAGTCATATGCGTCCAGGATTTCCTGTGCACCTGGGTTATCCGCCGACATCAGCCCCATGACTTTAAGCATGGTCGGAGCATCTGCATTGACTTCCAGCGTCTTTCCTTTGATTACCAGGGATGGGTTTTCCTCAAAGCTCAGTTTATCTGTGATATCTACTTTCCTTGCCATTCTCTATTCCTCCTTATGCTCCAGGCGTGGGCGCCGGTGTAAATGTCGGGGCACCATATCCCGTCACTTCAAACTCCAGGGTGTCAATGTTGGTTGTATCACCGCCTCCTGGAGTGGTCACATTAACGACCACGTCGCAGGCCAGCTTTGCACCGGACACCATAGTCCACTCAAACTTCGTCATGACGTCCTGGCCGAACTTCCAAGCAAGCCCGGCTATATAGTCATTGGCCGGGTCACCTACAGACCGCTTTCCCTTGAATGAAAATCCCAGTTTCTTTCCTGTCATGGCTGCCTTTGCCCAGCCCTTCGCATCCATGGAGTACCATTCTTCTACAGTACCGTCAATAGACGGAGCGAAATTCTCCAAGTCTAACGGTACAGCCATATTCTCCTCTGTGCTTTCGAGGCCTTTTATGCCAAACTTAAACACATTGTTATGCACCGGATAAACTCTTCCTGCTGCATCTGCCATATCTCATTCCTCACTTTCTCTGATACACAAAATCCAGCCATATCACATATTCATATACACCATTTTCATCCGTTCCCACATCAACCGGTTCCGGTACCTGGAGGATGATACAATTAATGGATGTATCCCCTATGGATAAGCTGGATACGTTTTTAAGTTTCTCATATAGTGCATAGGCAGCCCGCTCTGATGCCTGCACATCCTTGTCCCAATGGACCAGCAGTGATATACGCCGGACATCATAGCTGCTGTAATCATGGCCACCCAGCGCCATCACGGGAGGGCCGCTGCCCGGACGATGATATACGCCGATGGAATGGTCCTTCTTGTTGTTCAGTTTTCCGATATAGACATTCCTGTCAGCCGTAATTCCCAGGCCTCCTATGTATCCCCGGATGTCATCCAAGGTCAGCATCATACACCACCTACTTTCTTGTAAAACCGCTTAAATGCATTCCTGGCAAAATCCTGGCTTACTCCACCAGGTAACCACGGTTCGTACCATTCACCGCCGGCAAACGGGTTCTCATCCGTCTGGAAATTGTATTCCGGATGAAAATACAGACGCCGCGCATAGGGAGTGTTTACCACCAGCGTCGCTTTCCCTTGACCACATTCTTTGTAATCCGCAAAAAAGCTGTCCTCCTCCAGGTGGCCTGTGTCAAAAGGCATCACCTGGGCCTGGACAACTTCCGTGTGCAGCGCCTCCGCTGTCATCTCCAGGGCGGTCACTGCCGCCTGTGTCAGCTGCTTAATCCGCGGAAAATTCATCTTCACAGTTGATTTCACCTGCATCAAACCACCTCCAGCTGGCAATAGTTCACCGTCCCATCCGGGTTCCTGGCTTTCATCCCCTGCTCAATTCTCCGCTCTTCCCCAAATATGGTAACGGTACCCCCGCTTAAGGTTGGGAAGTCCGGGGCAATGTCCTCAGGAATCATGGCCGTTCCGGTTATCTGTACAAGCTTCTTTTCTGCGGTTAGGATGGTCTTAGCGCGGTCCTGGAAGTTGCACTTAAGGTTCAGGTCCAGCACCCGCTCCGGCTGACCATGGTTATCCGTATCCTCTGACTCCAGGTGGACGTGTATGTCCGTCCTACAGAGCCGTCTTGGCACTAAGCATGGATATTTCATTGCCTCACCTCGCTAACCGGCAGCACAGGCCTGTCTGGGACAGCAGAGCGTACACATCACGCTTCATAGCCACGCCCTTGTCTGTAAATACGTTCCAGCTGCTGCCAAACTGTGCCGACACACCGTTGATGCTGTAGCCCTGCAGGATGGTGTTAATCTCATCTGCGTTCTCATACTCAAAATCCGCCTGCTGGCAGACCACTTCCCGAATAACCTCCTGCTGGAAGACTGTCAAACTGGAAAATCCCTGGCCCACAATGCGGTTGTAGGTCAGGGAATCAATGTGGCGGCTGGCCTGCTTAAGGGCCTTGTCCAGCTCGTCCATGGGGATTACATTCCCCTTGTATGCATCACAGTAGTATTCATATGTGACATAGGGCTCATAGGTCATGTTACTCACCTGCCTTCTTGCTCTCCGCTTTCTTTGCCGGTTCCTGCTTCGCAACCCGGAGTGAAGCAATCTCTGCTTTCAATGCTTCGTTTTCAGCATATCTTTCGCCCGCTAAAGTTTGCAGGCGCTCAATCTCTTTAACCGCCTTCACATATTCATCATAAGGCACTGTCTTTCCGCGTCCATACGCAGTCACCTGACCATCATCGCCCACAATATCAAAGCCAGCATCCTGATAGGACTTCTGCTGGCTTTCATCAATGGTGTACTCTTTATTTCCCTTAACTGCTCTCATACTTCCTCCTTACGCTCCTGCTGCCTCTACGTTCATGGCACATCCCTCAATCTTCTTCTCAAGAAGGAACAGGTCGCCATAGCAACGGTTCTGATACAAATATCCGTCTGCCGTCCTTGAATCCGTTCCTGGGGTAAACAGCTTGATATAGCTGTATTTATCCCGGCATACCACGCAGGATGTATGAATCAGAATCCAGTTAATCTGCTTAGCATCAGCGGCAGCCACGCATCCTGTAGTGAAGTCATACTTAGTCTTCATCCTGGCTGCCGGAACCATCTTTATGGTCACATCATCCAGGCTATGCACTTTGCGGTTGATTGTGGACGGGGACGTAACGGTCATGACCCTCTGGAGCCCTTCTGCCTCCTTCACAGTCTTATTCATGGTCGGGGTGACATACAGCATTCTCCCTTCCTCCGGGACACCGGCCTCATCCATTCTCGCCATCTCTTCATCAAAGGCTTCCAGGAAGTTGGCTGCCGTAATCACATCAGTACTGATACGGCCTGAATAGGTGGTCAGCTCTGCATGAAGCTTGGAATAGCGGTAGGAATCTTTTTCCGGGATGGCCTGTTCGGCCTCAAACGTGTTCTGTATGTTTGCCACGGATAAGGTCAGGTTTGTTTCGTCAATGTCCATGGGGTCAATCCAGAACTCCACATCCCTGTCGTGTTCCAGTTTCTTTGCCTCCCAGTCATTACTAAGCGTTCCTGAGTTAAAGCCTGGTGTCCGGGTATGGTCTTTGTACCCGGTCACTGCCATCCTCGGAAGCTTGATGGTCTGGGCGTTAATGAATTTCACCTGCTGGTTGCTCTGTGTCAGTGCGTCAGAGCATAACTCCTTTGCATATTTCTGCTGCAAGAGCTGGGTGAAAGTTGTTGCATAATCATATACTGCCATTTCTTAGTCCTCTCTTTCTTTAAAGTCCGAACGCCTTTTTAAGGGCGTCATCTGTTGTCTGCGTCTGCTGTTGCCCACTGGCTGCTCCCACCTGGATGAATCCGGTGGAGCCTGATGCCTGGGGTTTCAGCGCTGGCACGTCCTCAAGTACTTTGTTCAGAGCCGCCTTAAGCGCCTCATCGTCGATTCTCCCATCCTGCCCCATGACCTGGCTTAAGTCGGCCATCTTAAGGACATAAGGGATTGTCTTAGCGTCAATTCCCAGGGATACTGCCGCCATGGTGGCTGCGCTGTCAATCATGGCCTTTTGGGCCACTACCTGGGCCTGAGTGAGCTGCTGCTGGATTGTGCCTACATCTGGCTGCTGGGCCGCCTTCTGCTGCTTAAATGTGGCAATTGCCTGCTCCATTTCTTCCTGGCTGAGCCCCTGCTGCTTGAAGTAGGCTTTCAGGGCCGTGTCCTCCTTAGCGGCCAGAGTCCCGTCCAGCATCTGCTGTATTTTAGCATAATCAATTGCAGGGGATGCCTGCTGCCCTGTTTGGGTCTGTGTCTGCTGCTGATTCTGACCTCCTGCCGGCGGCTCAGCCCCTCCCGCTCCAGCTGCGGGCTCAGCAAATAACTGTAAGTTCATACGTTTCATAATCCATACCTCCATTTTAAGGGTGTCACCCTGTAATTTTTATTGCATCCATTATCATCAGTGTCACTGGCCACGCAACAGTTTAAAGCCTTGCTCGTGTTTGGGCGTAAAAATAGCACCCAGGATAGTCCTGCGTGCTTAACATAATCTACAACCAGTCCGTTTCATGTCTCTCGTTACAGCCTTAGTGATTTCGTCTACATCCAGATGTGCTGTAACATCCGTGGAAACTTTCGTCACGGCCGGCTCGTAAGTTGCAAGGAAGATATCCGGCTTACACGGATATATCTCCCCAGCTACACCACGGATAATGTAATCCCCCACACTGGCCTCATGTACACCTTCCAGAGTCCGAATCATGAATTTCACATCCGGTGTCCCTGCATTTTCAAACCACGCCATCTTGCTTTTGATAGCCTCGATAATCCATTCAGGGTCATCCTCCTGCTCTGGTCCTCCTATCCACTGGAATGCCTCAATTACCACTGGTCTTTTCCTGTACTTCATTCTTGCTCCTTCCTGTTGCGATATCGCAACAAATAAAATACCACCGGCCATTACTGACTGGTGGTATTAAATATTCAACACATCGAACATATCTCGTTTTTCCGTTAAGCACTTTCTCAGAAGATTCACATACTCATCATGGTCTGAAATTTCTATCTCAATATCCCCATTTGGGTCATATCCAAATAGTTTCCTATACCCCTCCCTAAGCCTTAACAATTCTTCACTTTTGGGGCCATAATACATTACGTATCCACCTCCTTCAAAACGTTCAACACCTTTTCATACGTGCCTGGCAATAAATCCTTTAACATTTCTAAATCCTTTGGATGGTTCTGGTACAGGGACCTTCCAATCTGGGCCCACGCCTCGCGTTCCACGTTAAGCGGTATATCCCAATATCCCGGTTTATGATGCCCATATCCCATATCAATCTCACCGTAGGATAAACCATGCAGGATATCAGACAATCCTCGATGCTCCTCTTTTATAACCTTATTCCCCAGCTCCGTGATTTCAAATTCATCTGGATAAAGTGATTGTATCATACTCTCAATATCATTTCCATATCCAGCAGCCCGATTTATTAACAGTTCTGAATCTGCCTCCAGGGTATTAAGGAGTGCCCGACCTCTTGATATACCGATTCTATCATCCATCTCATGAAACAACTCATGTGCAATGGTCCTGTCGTCAGCGGAGCTCCCAACCATGACCATCTTTTTCGCTTCATCGTACCGGGAGTTCGGTTTATCCCACTTTCTCAACCCTACCCTGCTTAATGACTTTGAAAGGGTGTTCTTTACATTTTCATTAGGGTTGCTCTGGATTCCTTCTTCAAGGTTCTCATTTATGGATACCAATTCAGAATCTGGCTTAGTGAATATACCTTTAATCCTGTCAAATATATCACCTTCATACTTCCTATCCCACTTCTGTTTTTTCAACTTGTACTGCTTTTTATTGTCCTTATCCAAAGAATATTCCGCCAGCCGCCCATACTTCTCCGCCTGCCTCTTTGCATACTGCTGCTCAGCTTCCTGCTTATTGGCCTGACCGACCGCCTCCAGTTCCCTCTCAGTCCAGGAATCGTCCGCCGTGGAGATGCCGGGGAAGTATGTTGTGTGGCTGTCCTTACATCTGGGATGATACAGGCCGGCCGCAATAGCCTTACTCATTAGGGGATATGGACCGTCTGACTTCTTCCCGCCAGACCAGACATCATCAATCAGGACTTTGCCTACAAAAGGCAGGCACTTCGGACACGGGTTCCCACGTTTGGCCATGATGACCGTGGTAATTCCCCATTCCTGCCGCTTCTCACCCTCGCCCTGTAGATAGGCCCGCTTGGATGCCGTCCGGATGGCCATATCCGCGTAGTCTGCCAGAGTATGGCGGGCTCCGTTGGCATACTCCATACAGTTTAGTCCTCTGGTAAGCATGTCCTTGGTAGCCATGTCCACGGCCTTCTCATAGGTCCCGGCGCCGGTATTGGCATAGACCTGGGCATTAAAGATGGCCTTCCGGTACTGGTCATCAGCCATCCGGAGGACCGCTGTCTCCGCGCGTTCCATGTCGTTGGTAGTAGCTTTGATAAGGGCCTCCAGTTTCCGGTCATTCAGCCGGAAGAACTCTGCCGTGGCTCCCTGGCTGATTTTCCTGGCAGGAAATCCTTTTCTGATGGCATTGAGTATCTTGATTTCCTGCTGCATGTTTCCGGCCTGTCTGGCCTGTCTGATAAGCTCACCCATCTCCTTGTTTAAGTCCTGGAACTGCTTTCCATACCGCTTTTGGTTGTCCTTCTTGTACTTTTCCAGAGCTTTCATCTGTTCCGTCTGCCACATGGACCACTCAATACCCTCCTCGGTTTCCTCGGCCCGGTGCCGGTCCATGTTGCGTATCATAGACTTGATAAGCTCATCTTCAACGACTCGGAAAGCAGCTCCTATATCATACTCATTCAGGGCAATCACCTCCCATTTGCGTAGACCTTGTAACCGCCGGACTTAAACTGCCGTATCAACGCCTTAAGCTGGGTCACGCTGCTGCAATTATCGCAACGTAGCTCCGCATACCCCTGTTTCTCAATGGCGTATATTCCCAATGGCACCTGTTCCTTTGCCACCTGCAGCAGCCCCTGGTACTCCTTCTGGTTCATCTGGTATAGGCGGTTCATTACCTTGACTTCCATACGGTTCCCCTCCCTCTATGTTCAGCTGAAAGCCGCCAGCTGCCGTATTGATTCCGGGTTCCTCCACTTCCGCAATGCCCTGCTCCGCTTTCAGACGCGCTATCTCCTCTTGTTTCCATGCATCGTCCTTGCTATCCCCATACAGCTCCTCCACTTGGGCCTCTATGCTCATCATTGGGACGCCTGGTCGGGCCTTGGACAGGGTCTCCACCTGGCTTTCAAAGGACGGGTTTGCATACTCACCGAAGGAGATGTCTACTTTGACTTCCTCTACCCCTTTGCCGTTCAGAATATTGTAGGCGTTGATTGCGACACTCACCAACTCCGGAAGAGTCTCCTGCAGAGCCTCCACAATAGCATTCCGGGTGTACAGGGTAGCTTTTTCCTTTTCGCGCTGCGCTTCAGCGTTGTCCAACTTCTTGACATCAATCCCCAAGGTACTGGGGCTTATTACGCCCTGCAGACACAAATCCAGTGCGGTACAGTAGGAGGCCAGGTAACTGTCATGGGGGATGGTTGGCTGTTCCGTGTTGACCTTGTTATCAGCCTTTTCGGACATATCGTTGTCTGAGGCAAAGTAACGGTTGTCAAATGGATTTGGCCGGATGACCTGCCCCGTCTCAGGGTCATGTGGCACCAGGCAGTCCGGTATATACGTCTTAGCCCTGCCGGCACGTAGTGCATCCATCCACTGGGACCAGACCTCGTCAAAGGCGTCAAAACTGTCCAGCTTACCATCAAAGATACTGCCACCACGCCCCTCGTATTTGGTGGACTCATACACCTGCAAGGGCACAGCCAGGATGATGTTATCATCAAACTTCGTGTCCTTGATGCCCTTGGTGGCGTCGATAGCATTAAGGGGCACTGGCGTATCACCCTTATACATCTCGTTATGGATGTAACCATATCCATAATGCTCATACAGGACATACTGCCGGTGGTTCGCCTTATATGGCGTCTTGAATATGACTTCCTTCACCCGGTCCCGATTCCGGACAATCTCAACCCTCTCCCCTGGATACCACTCCAGGATGGGGTATTCACTGACCGCTGTGTCAATTGTGACCTTGAAGGCACCATCACCGATGTACAGGACCTCCTTCAAGGCCTTCTCCATCTTACGAATGAACTTATTATTCTTTGCAATGTCCTCCCAGAGCTGGCGGTGCTGGTCATTATCCGCAAAGTCAAAATCATTCATATCATCCAGGACGATGCCGGACAGGATACGGACAATCAGACCGGGGAGGCCGGTATGTATCTTGCGCATTTCCATGCCTGGTGTACACTTGCAGGCCCAGAACTTATATTTATCGGCATACTCCGGGGCCTGCTGGTACATCTGCTCCAGCTCGTTACCATCGCCACGGTACCAGATACGGTTCCGGATGGCATTGGCCTCAAAGTCCAGGACCTCATTAATCTGGATGTAGTTCCCGCTTGCCGGTACCACATTCAGCCAGCTGCGGATACCCCGCTTGATTGTCTCATTCATATTGTTCAGCCACCTCATCTCTTCTCAGCCTCCTCAAATCCAATCAGGTTCCGGTATGGTATCCACGCATACTGATTGGCATTAATGGTATGGTCGTTCCTGTCCTCCGGCTTGTCCTTCTCATCATCCCAACTGTACCGGTCCAATTCGGACAGATGCTCCACGCATGTATCCACTACCAGGTAACACCCCTGCTGTATCCAGCCCAGCTGCAGGTTGATACGGTCTATGATTTCGAGCTTCTTATACGCGTCCCAGAAGTTATACAGGCAGCCTTTAAGCCGCTTGTACTTGCGTAGCTCCGTGATGGTCGCCTGGTCTGCATTGTCTATATAGACATCCTTTGCAAACCCCCATTCCTTCCGGCACTGCTCCAGAAAGGCCACCAACTTGACTGCCGTATCACTGGGCGCCAATGGGACATCCAGTTTGGCGTTGTTATAGACCTTCTCGGCCAGGGTGACAAGTTTCCGGTCCTCCGTGATACCCTGGAATATCATTGCTATCGTATCCGGGGACTTGGAGGAATAGGACGTATCCAGGGCGGCAGTGAACTTCTTGAATTTCAGCTCCTTCGCCTGCTGGACCGTGATGGCATGCTTGGACCGCTCAAAGTTGGAGAAAATAAGGCCGGTTGCCTTACCGCGCAGGCCTTGAATCTTATTCTTCCAGATTTTCGTGCCCTTCGGGGTATTGGTCATTATCTGTTCCAACTTTTCCTTGGACAGGCCCAGGTTATGGGCAAAAGAAAAGAACCAATGCACCCAGCCGGGTTTTGGTTCCTCTTGCAATTCATCCATTATCTCTTTTGGTGTTTCATCCTCCCACTCTGGGAGCGGCCTGGAGCAATTAATGTACTCTTTATACACATCCAGGCCTGGGTCATCCGGATTGAGCGTGGCCATTAAATAATCGCTCCGCATGGCAGCCTCACGCACAAACTCTATGTCCGCCGTGTTAATCTCGTCGATGTACAGGCATCCGTACTGACCACCCAAGGCATCCTTCCACTTACGTTTATTGCCATAGCCAACCACAAAAATAATCTTATCACCGCTGGATGTGTGGAAGAGGATATGGGGCATGTTATAGCCGCCACCGCCATTGCCTTTGTACTCCACCAGGATGCCGAAGTCATCCAGAATGCCCAGGTCCTTTTGAATGATGTTCTTTTCAGCAGCGCCGGTGTCATCTGCAGCCAGGATGTGGAGCTTCTTAGGAGATTCAGCTACCTTAAGCATGAACTTGAACAGCCCCACTGTGGTCTTTCCGGCCGCCGTGGTACCCTCTAGGAACTCCACTGGGGCATTGCAACGCAGGAACGCCTTATACTTATCAGACAGCAACAATCTCTCCACACTCATTAGCCACCACCCTGCATTTGCTGAAGAAGGTCATCCAGTTTGGTCTTTTCGGCATCAAGGCCGCCAGACAACTCCACCTTGTCCTTAAACATGCCCAGGTGCCGCCCCAGGAGCTCCAGGGCCTTAAGCTTATCAGACAATTTATATTTTTTGATATATCCAACAAATTCCTTATCCTCTCCAGTCCCCTCATAAACGTCCATTACTTCTAAGCCGGCAATACACGCTGCCGTTTCATTATCCAGGCCAGTAATATCCAGCGGTTTTCCGCTATCGTCAAACAGTTTCCTGATGTCGAAGAACCCCAATTTTGCCAGTTCCTTAAGAACCATGTCCTGGGTAATCTCTGTACGCTTCTCGCGTTCCTTCATACGTTCATCGATATAGGACGCTACGTTAGTATTTGTTAGTAATTTACTTCCATTTACTCTTGCAGATTCGTCCTTCTTGACCTTTGGATACGCCACCTTGTAAGCCCTGGTGGCATTAAGGTCAATTAGGTATTCATCTGCAAATATTTTCTGTTTTGGCGTTAATGCCATCTGACTCACCTTCTTTCATGCCATAAAGAAAGCACCTGCAGGTATCCGCAGATGCAAAAAATCTTATAAAATATTCATATTCTGCTTGACCAGCACGTAAATTCGTGCTATAATTATATTATCAAAAGAAAGGAGGAACGCAAATGAATGAATCGGTCAGCGAGATAATCAAAGACCTCTCAGAAGCACTACTCGCAATCGTCACCGCCATCTGCCTGATAGTAAAGACGAAACGAGATAGTAAATCCAAAAGGTCTAAGAAAAAGCGAAAGTAAGGTTTGGGGCTTCGGCCCCTTCCTTCTTCATATATAGTATACCACATTCATTTGCTGAAATAAACATGAAACTTTACCGTACAATATTGATAGTACTCACTGTACTTTTCCTCTATGAAGGGTTCAATGGTGAATTTGCCGCACCAACCCTGTTTGATTGGATTAAATGGGCTGCATGGCTTTTCTGCTCCATCACCTACATCATATGCTCCAGGAGGAACAAACGATGCGATTAAAGGAAATACGAACTGAAAAAGGGTTATCTGTCCCAAAACTTGTTGAACTGTCCGGCGTTCCCCGTCGTACCATCCAGGACCTGGAGGCTCGGGGAGACGGCAGGGTATCAACGGCAATCAAACTGGCGGATGCCCTGGGCGTCACGCTGGATGAACTCTGTAGGGATGAGGCGGCCGATTAGGCTGCCTTTCCTTTGTTTGTTTTGGGGATGTAAAAGAGACGGCCCAAGCTATCTCTTAATCAACTGTTTTATCCGGGAATGGTACCTCAAAAGCCACCGTCCCTTTATCCAAAATATATGTGTTAAAATTAACCGTTCCATACTGTCTTGATTTATATTGTGCAAATTTATATGAAACTAGAATCAATACCACAGATAATAGCACCACTCCCAAAAATGCTAAGATTCTATTTTCTGGTGCTTCTCCAAAAACACTTATCAAATAGCCAAGAATCAGATAGTAAAAAGCGAGTTTATTTATCCATACATTTTTTGCTATTTCAATTAGCTCCTCATAATCGCGTAGTGTTCCATCAGGAAATACAAATACACCTCTGTGCTGCGTGCAGAACCTTGATATTATCGCCTTCTTCGTTATTTTAGTGTTCCCCAAAAGCAATAATACTCCTGCTGTTAATTGAAATGTAACTGAAATTATGTAAACAACTTGTAACGCATTCATAGTCATTGAAATATTACCAGCTGTAGCACTAGAAACCGTTGCCATAAAAATCTCCCTCCCCATCTTCTTCATCATACATCAAAATCTGACAAAAGAAAATCCCCCCGCTGTACTTTCTGGGATTTTAAAAGGAGGCCCCTTAGGTTATTTTTAGGTCAAAACAATTTTATTTACAAAAATCCAGATTTTTTTCAATAAAAACTATAATTTTTCTTTCTATATCTTCCATATCTTTAAATATACTTTTTTTTAATTCATTAATTTTATCATGATTGATTTTATGCAACATATTTGGTTCAATCTCAGAACATTTTGATATATGATATAGCATGTGCATTAACAATCCAATGCTATTTCTCAACTCACCAATTCCGAAATAATTAGAATCTTTTTCCCGTATAGATAACTGAATGCTTATGATGCTTTCTATTCGCATCTCTTTTCTGTTAGATTCTCTCGCTCTATTTCGAATCTCTAAATCACCCGTTTTAGTATACTCTACTGTTTCAGCAATTAACCAATTTGTATTTTCTTTCAGTATTGCAAATTGTTCAACAATATAATTACAAAACTGAATTTTTTCTTTTTTAATTTCTTTTAAACGCTCAATTTCTAATACTCTTTCCTGATTCTCTCTGCTGTCTTGGAAAGATTTAAACATAACATAGAGCGTAATGACTCCCCCAACAATGGCACCTAAATATCCACCCCAAAATCCTGCCCAATCATTATTTCCACCCATGGGTAGCACTGGGATGGTCGATAATGCGTATGTGGCACTTGGAATTATTATGACCATTATAACCCCTGCAATAATTAGTTTCTTTATGTTTAATTTTATCCATTCTATCACCGAAATAGCTACCTCCACCTATTTTCTTTCATCATACTCCATAAACCGACAAAAGAAAAGCCCCAGCATAGAAAGGGAGGCCCTGCCAGTCTAGGTTTCACCCAGCAAGGACAATAAGGAAAGGCCCGCCGTTTCCGGTAGGCCCAATTTCATAATCCTATTATATCATGTTTTTTCAAAATGTTTTCCATCCGTTTTCCATCATTTACGGATTGTCTATCAGACGTTCCGGGTGCGCCCGTTCAAATGCCATCAGGGCCTCCCCGTGTTTATTAATGATGTACTTGTATGTATACCCCATGTCGCAGGCTATTTGGGTAAAGTTCCTCTCATTACGGACATATCGTCGGTACAGAATGTCAATAAAAAGACTATCATTTATATCATGTATCTCGTCAATCAGCCTATGCTTCAACTCCATGTACTGTATTATACGGTTTTCTATATCTTCCTCCAGACTTACCACCCTTAACGCCTGTGCCTCTGTTTGGTTCCCTTGGGCACTGCCAAATGAAGTCTGCACATTTTCCACTTCACTTCCATTTTTCTTGGCATGTATCCCTTGGGTTCCCCTTGCCTCCCTTAATTCCTGTTTCTTATGCTTTATCTTTTGGTCCAGTACCCCTAACTGACTTAAGTACTCCTTAGCTGTCATCTACTCCCGCCTTTCCCTACAATTCTCTGGCCAGCTGATTCAGCTCCGCCCTGGCCTGGACAATTCGTCTCTTGATGGATTCCTTCGTGTTGTACTGCTCAGAGTTGCCGTACATAGGCGGATATCCGTTCTTGTTCTCAAAGGTCTCATATTCTTTAATGCTGTCCACCAGGGTGTTTACCATGCTCTGTACCATCATAATCCTGTTTATCTTCTTCATAATCGCTTCTTCCTTTCTTCTTAGGGTGCCAAGTTCTCTCATTTTTCCTGAAAAAATCTCTCATAATCGCACCAGGCTCTCAGTCTTTTCATTAGTAGCGAGCCTTAAAAAGCCCTTATTCTATGCGGGTTTACGGTCATGTTCTCGCATTCTCGCATGGATTTCTGTTTTAAGGAGCTATATATTAATACTGCGTGTGTAAGGCATGTCCCGCCATGTAATATAAAATGTATATATGTCTCTATAACAGATATATATGTGAGATTGCGAGACTCATAGTGAAAACCCTTATAAACTCTACACTTTTTTAGTCTCGCATAGTTCTCGCATTCTCGCTTTTTGCCACTTTTATGCCAATTAATCTCGCATTTTTTCATTAAACGGGTCATCAAGGCCAGTATAATCCTCATATTCTTCAAAGGATTTAGGCTGTTGAAGGATAATCTTCACATACCTGGCCCTTGTCTTTTTTCCTGCAACAGTCGTTAAAGAAGCATACCTTCCGTCGCTTGCACGTTCCAGATATCCAGAAACTGACCACTCTTTCTTGACCGCATCAAAATTAAAATCGTTCTCCTCCAATACCTGCATCAGCTCAAACTGGTTAAACATGCAATGGTCTGGCGCTATTTTTCCCAAAATCTTATTACTGTACATTGGGTCGAATAGATTCTCATTCGCAGCAATCCAGTCAATGATGAACTGATATGCTCTCTCGGCCTGAGACACCTCTGCCTCCCTTTTAAGGAATCCCATCCCTTCTAGCAGGTCAACGGCCTTCTCCCCTGGGAACAGGCATTCCCCGGCCAGCTGGTCCGCCAGGAGGATACAGGCGAGGCTCTGCACCTGCTTTCCCGTGCTCTGTGCCAGGATGGACAGTTTTTGGCAAAGGCTTTTGTGCCGTCTTATCAGTTCCGCGTCCGGAATCCCCTGAACATGCTGTACGAACTTCTCTCCTGCATGTCCATTATGTTCTCTGACAGTCTCCAGGACATGCGCAAAGTCTGTAAATAACGGATTATCAATCTCCAGTTCAATCACGCGGTTGACTGCGCCGGCCCCAGATTGTTCTCCCACAATCGGCTGCTCCCCATTAAAAAACGACACATTCTCCCAGGTCTTCCGGTCCTTCTCGCTACTGTTCCTCGACAGCCTTCCTCTCTCCTTTCCCTCCGTCATCGCATAAATCAACTTCTCCAGGCTCCCCCTTGAAAGCTGCGTCTCATCCACGAAAACCGGAAGGCTCTTCATGAGGGCCGCACGGCTTGTACAATAATTAATGGTAGAATCCACGGACAGAATAAGCTCGTCCGGAATCCCCCAGATGGAGGCCGCCACCATGAAGGCAACGGTCTTTCCCGTTCCAGAGGCTCCCCAGAGATGAAGTACAAAACACAGGCAGTTGATTTTCTTAATCAGGATGGAAGCCAGACTTGCGTCCATCAGCAGCCGTACAAATAGGTTCTTCCTATATTCCATACACTCCTTCTGCCAGATATCAAATGAACCGTGGGGGCCTACGGCCTGCACGGTTTTTACCTGCGCATTATCACCATCAAACACGATGTCCTTGACGTAGGGAAAGAACTGCTTCCCAATCCATCCGAAATGGGACACGGCCTTCGTAACCGGCAGGCTGTCTTCGTTTATCCTGTACATGTCAGATATGTAATTAACAAGATTCTTTGCCTTCTGGTCGTTGACGACCACTCCCAGGTTAGCAAGCGTGACAATCTTAGTCTTGGAGCAGCATACTGCCGGTTCCACCTTGATATCCTTCCACATGAATTTTCCGTACCTCCTGACGCTGAATGCTATGTCATACTTCTGTTCTCCGGTCTCTATATTCTCCGTAATACCTATGGGAAGAATCTGCTGGTAGGAAACATCTATGAGAATCGGCGGGTCTGTATCCTTCTTGCCCAGCACCCACTTATACACACCTTTCTCATTGCATATCCAGTCCTCGCATCTAAGCTGCATGGGAGCATCCACAAACTGAGTTATTCCTTCTTTAGGTGGCAGGGCCTTCCCTGAATATGGAGCCGTGGACTTCTGGTACTTAAGGGCACTCTCCACTTTCTGTTCAACCTCTTTATCCGTCATAGGCGGGACACATCTGGTCTCGTTCTCCTTCATTGCCGCAGCCATGATAGCCTCATTTGACAATCCTTTGGCCTGTAAGCTGCAGGCCAGGCGGAAGATGGTATTATCCCGGCTGCCTTCCGGTATTTCCTCTGGAACTGAAAAGGTTGACTTCTTTTTCTTTTCAGGCCTAACAAAATCAATGAACTCATAAACAAGGTCATTTGCCTGTTCTAAGACAAATTCATCCGGGGCCTGTTCCCATTCATACCGATTACCATTTTCATGTATACTGGGTGGCGCCACGAAGTAACCGCCGTCCCCGCGTATGTCAACTGCTTTTTCATCATTTGTGCTGCAAAGTATTTCCCTATCCGCTCTATAAAGAAGGTGATACCCGCCTCTACCGGTTATCGTCCGACATGTATCTAGCAGTTGCCCCTGCTCTGCTTCCCAGTCCCTTAAAGTCTCGTTGCCATACTTTCCTTTTTCCTTGTCAATATCCAAATCAATGACAATAAGTCCGCCGCTAACTTGGCCAGTTGCTATTCCAATGTTATAATTCGGATTCTTCTTCCACCACTTGTCAATCTGGTTAAAATCCGTTGTGGCATCCTGAAATCCGTGTTGTGTGGCAGGATTCTTGGATTTCGGAACCAAGGGGAACACTGCCATCCCCATCTTCGCATAAGCCAGCGCATATTGTCTTAAACTATAGTCTTCCGACATCCTTTACCTGCCCTCCATTTAAAAGTATGATAAGACTTCCTTAGTCATTTTATATTCTATTTTTCTCAATTTCATCCGATTCAAAATTAACCCCTCCTTTCCGGGCGGAGGTTGGTCAGAAAGCTCCGCCCTGTGAGTCCAACACCTCATGCATTCATATCGTGACATATTATAAGCATGTGTTGGGTTTGAATTAACCAGTTGCTGTATGTAAAGGCTTGCGCCGTTACACCAAAACAAATGCACATAAACATTATGATATGATTTTTAAAATTGTTAACCAAATCTGTAATATTTTAATCTATTGCCCCATAGATAAAGGGCAAATACAAGAGTCCCATAATGTCGTCAAACACTCTTGACTGTATCTGGTGGTATATTAACAACTCCAATCCCTGCCATACCAGCGCAAGTATCATATACCACCAGCACGTTTTCAGAATCCTATCCATATTTTTACCTTCCTAAAATTTCAGTTTTGTGGAACAAATGGCTCCGGGCAATAGTATGGCTGCCATGCGACAACCACTTCATTCCATGCATCTTCATGGGGCCAGTTAGGACTCCAAAACATTTTCACTGTGGTCACACTACCGTCTAAATGTCTCATTGTAACCCAATAGTCTCCTGGTTTATCCGGCAACCGCTCCGCTACCGGAGTCCATCCGCCACTCTCATCCCTTACAACCTGATTGGCAACTGCGTTCGATATGTATCTGGTCACATCGTTATTGGTATGTCCAACCTCCCACATCACCTTGCGCATTGCCTCATCTCTAATCTGCTTTTCTGTCATTTTCGTCCTCCAAATTTTAATTCTGGTGTGCAAACAGCCACCATAATACCACCCGATATCTCCTTTTTATATACCTCTTCAATAATAGATGACTGGTCGAGAAGGGTATCTCACGTTGTCAAAAAAAGCAAACTATGGTAAACTGAACATAATGAGCACATGAAAAATCAGATACCAATGGAGGGGAAAATAATGAAAAATGAATACTGCATAACGTGGAAACTGTATCAATCATGGGCGTTTGAAAATCTGCTCAAAGGAGCCCGGCTCGTATTTCTAATCTTTTGGTCCCTATTCGGCCTGATTTTACTCTGGTTAGGTCTTTCTGGCGGATTTAATATATTTTTTATAATCCTTACCATCTATTGCTTTTATCGCGCATTTTTAAGGAATTTTTTATTTGTCAAAAGGCAATATCAACTCCTGGCAAAATCATACGGAAAGGAAAATTGGACCAGGACAATTACCTTCGAGGACGAATGCATATTATTGACAGAAGGCCCAATGTCCTTCCAATACCAATATGCAGACCTTGTGAATATTCGGGAGAGTGATAATAAAATATGGTTAATTTTTAATAATAAGACCGTAATCAGGCTCTATAAGAACGCGTTTGTTGACTCTGACTGGGCAGAATGTAAGGCCTTTTTATCAGCCAAACGCCTTGAAACAGCTGGAGAACAAACGCCGAATCATACAGAGAAAAAAGAGGACGCTTGATTACGCAATAAAATTCTAAGTTAACTTATCAAAATAACGATTTTGTTTGCTTAATTTCACCTGAAGGTTTCCACATTCCGGACAGTACATAACATTTCCAACCATTTCATATAGTCCGGAATCAGGGTTAAAATCATCCAGGACAACCAATCACTCGCCATACCCATTTGAATTATAGGTAACGGCCCTCATGTCGGCCCCGCAAAATTTGCACCTCATTCTGCTGCCCTCGAAACCGGCCCCTTCACGAATATCACCGGCGCCCAGTGGTCCGTCTTATACTGCACCGCGCGTCGTACCTTCGGCAGGGTAAGGGCGGCCCCATCCATAAGATACCGGAGTGGATGCGCCGGCTCCCGGTGGACCACTCCCTCATGCAACAGCTCCGTCATCAGGTCAAAGGCTTCCGCATTCCAGCCACTCCAGAACACCACATGTTCACAGACATCCGAACAGGACAGCAGTTCTCCTTTGTAGTCATAGCCCTTCTCCTCAAACAGCCACTGCAGTTCTGCATAGCTGGCCGAGTCATTCTTGTTTATATAGTCCACCACAATTTTCTTTATCTCTTCTTTATTCATGTTGTTCTCCCTTCTGTTGCGATATCGCAACTTTCACCCTTATCTTATCCAGCAGCTCCATGTGTTTCTCCCGCCTTCGTTCCTCTATATCCATGGACTCAGCCATACTGATAGCTGCCCTTTCGGTACTGCTGGTCCACGTCCTGTTAAAGCTATCAATGCCGCCTTCATAGATTCCCACTCCCGGAAGGAATGGGCGCAGCTGCTTGGCGGTTCTGGGCTTCCGTAATTCCCGCAATGCTTTCGCATGTGTCTGCCTCACGGCCTCTGCAGTGACTCCATATGTTTTTCCGATTTCAGCCAGGGTCATGTCCTGCTGGTACCGTTTCCGTATCACTTCCGGCTGCCGGTCCGGAAGAGCATCCACACATCCCCACAAGGTATCCTTAAGCTGCCCGTCCTGGATTTGTTCTACGACCTCTCCCTCTACATCCGTATCATCCCCAGTCAATTCTCCCACAGTGGCATCCTCGCTGCCTTCTATCCCCAGCACCGGGGCGTCCAAACTGCCCAGGTGAACCGCCCTTGCATTCTCCTTGATTTCCCAAACCTGCTCCAAAATAAGGTCCATTCCTGCTGCAATCTCAGTATCCGTGGGTTTCCTGCCATACTCCATCTTGAAAGATTGGCAAAACCGATTGTACTTCTGTATCTTTTCCAGGCAATGGACCGGCAGACGCAGGCAGCTCCCATTTACCTGCAGGTAACGTTGCATCCCCTGTCGGATGTAATACGCTGCATAGGTCAGGAATTTGAACCCCTGCCCAGGGTCATACTTTTCAATGGCTGCATGGAGGGCCAGGTACCCTTCCTGCTCCAGGTCCTCCACCTCTCCGCTGTTACAGTACTTTATGGCCACAGAATGAATGTAGTCCCTCACCTGCAGATAAAGCTGTTCCATGTTCTTCTGTACATCCTCTCCGGCCTTAATCTGTGCTACAAGCTGCTCGTTTGTCATGGCAGTCACCCACCCTTCCATTTTTGGCAACCAATATGCTTATGTAGATTCGCTGCAGAAACTTAAGGTCATCAACATCCTTTAATGCGCTCATGATGCTTTTCCTGCATTCCCGGGCAACTCCTTTTTTATCTTCTGCTGCCCTATGGCCGAGTTGCACCGGTGCAACTTCATCTACGTCGCCCGAGGTCATCTGCAACAGCTCTCTAAGCTCCTGTAACTCTTCCACGGCGCCGTTATAGCTTTCAAGCATCCGGTCATACTGTTCCTCTGAAATACACATCATTCTCTGCATGCTGCTGCCTCCTTCCTGCCAGCTTCCAGGCCTGCATAATATCCCCTGTTGGCCAAACTCACAATTGCCTCCGCCATCTCACGGTCTGTATCATCATGTTCCCCTATGGTCTTAAGCCATTTATCAACGAATTCTCCTTTATTAATTGGAAATGTCATATCTGCATACCTCCCTTACAAACACTATCTAAAACCTCTCGTAGTTCCCTGATTTTATTTAATAGGTCGAATACAATGTCATTTGCTATACCGGTCTTGATACCTGCATTGGTATAATACGGCGGCGATATCCTCCATAGTTCTCCTGTTCTTTCTATATCCCAATCGAAATACCCCTGTTTCACGTCGTCTACCATTACCTGAACTCTTTCTGCCAGAACTTCAATATCCAACAGTGCATTGTCAATCTCTATTATTGTGACATTCTCTTTATTTTCCACGTCAATCCTCTTCCCTTTCCGGCTCAGAGGTGCTATACTCTAGTTGGTTGAACTTTGGTATAGCGCCTCTGGGCCTATGCTCGTCCTTAACTAATTGGCGTTAGTTAGGGACTTTTTTTGTTTCACGTTTAAGCTTTTCAATATTCATCTTTCCACTTCCTGGCCAAGAATTTCCCTTATGACTGGGATTACGGTTTCAAAGTACACCCACGTATCTACTTCCTTGGATGAATGCTCGCTTTTGCTTCTTCGATACTCTCCGTATTCTTCTGTTTTTAAATTGTTCTCATTAGCAATCCTGCCAACTTTGTTGCCGGAAATATTGAACATTGCTCCTATCTCTCCCGCAGAATACACATTCCGCTCGCTCTTGGGGAGGGGAAGGAGCTTTTCACCGGAGAGTACCTCACTGGCTTTTGCTACGAGAATCGTTTTGTATGTACTGGACAACGTATCCACCTCTGCCAGTCGGAGATACGTCTGCGCCATCCGGCTCTTGGCATTCATCATCATAATTTCAGTTCGGTCTGACTTTTCCTGCTTCTCCCTCTTTTTGGAGAGGAAGGCTTCTGCCAGAACATCCTTGGCCTTTAACTGATACTGCACCAGTTTGTCAACCAGTTCCGGGTTGTTCTCCTTCATGGAGGGGGTGACTGTGATTTTCGCAATCCATAGAGGAACAAAATCATGGCGCAGGCATAAAACCTCCTGCTTCCCGCCTTTGGTAGGGAGGGTTAAATTTGACCCACCTTTGCTCAGTACCACATCTTTGCTGATTTTCTTTCTTTCATTTCTCATCTGGTCCTCGGTAAGCCCTAATCCATCGCACAGCCATTTCACCCCGGCCCAAACCTGCCCATCCTTGTCCTGCGCCGCCATAATCGCATCGCCGCATAAATCCACTTTCTTTACTACTAAATCATTCATATGTCTTTTCCCTTCTTTCATTTTTTAATCTCATGGTCATCATTGTACCAATAAAGGTACTTTAATAGAATCCACATTTGTACCAAAAATGGTACTTTATTTTTGTATACTTTTTGGTACTATATGTTATTGACTCCGTCTCTAAAGTATTGTATACTTATGTATACAAAAAGGAGGATTTACCATGCCTATTTCATATGATAAGCTGTTCAACCTCATGGAATCAAAAGGTATTAAAAAAATCGATTTAAGAACCACGTATCAATTCAACCCTAAAACTGTGGATAGCCTAACCAAAAACCGAAGCGTAACCGTTGATACAATAATGAAATTATGTGAAATTTTAAATTGTCAGCCAGGTGATATATTGGAGTACATTCCCGATGACAATATGCACCCCTCTATGTAGCGCCCCCATATCACACCGCCCTCCGCATCATCCTGTCATGAAGTTCATCCTGCGGACCGGGCTCATTACAGTAAACATGCAAATCTCCCAGAACATTCTCCCATTGTAGGAGAAGGAAGGACAGGTCCCAGTTCTGGTAGTCCCACAGGAGGCAGGCCACGTCCTGGGCATCCCCAATCGGTTTGTTTGCTGGTAAGCGGCTTAACCGGTCCATGGTATAGAAGTAATCCTTTGTTCCCCACTTCTCTCCGTCATATTCCTTCGTAACCGGGTACATCCTCAGCAGCTCCATTGGGGGCAGCCTGCCGATGGTATCCATGACCTGCTTAAGCTCCTGGTACCTGTTCTCTATCTCCAGGCAGGACTTATAAGCTTTTGCATGGTTGAACTCTGCATGATTCTCTTTTCCATAAACCTTAACAGCCAAGAATATGTATCGTGCCAGGTCAACTCCCTGTAGTCTTTCTATACAGCGGGTGCCGCCATGGATATCCGTAAAACGTCTCAGTGCCTTAGTATATTGCCCTTTGCTCTCCACATGTGGCACGATTCCTGCTGTATTCCAGCTCTTCCAGGATTCCTTGATGAAAGGTACCAGTATCTGAAGCGGACCGGGGAACATCCTTAACATCTGGATTACAAAGGCAGTCCGCCTTACCAGCTTACATATCCTGCCCGGTATTTTCCGGTTCTTTAACTCTGCCCTAAACAGCTCCGTGACGTCCTGCTCGTCGTCCTCTCCTACCTTATATACAAAGTTGTCCATAAGGCCAGCCTTAAGGTCTTTACTGCTTATCTTCCGTAAGGAATAGAGCATGTTGTTGACAGATACGGTCCAGTCACGGCACCCCTTGATGATTTCATGCATTTCATTCAGATATTCTGTCTGTAGGTATGCCTCCAATATCCCGCGGCAGGTCTCTATGCCATCGGCATCCACCTGTAACTTCCATGGGGATGGCTGAATCCGCAGGACATGTACTTTGTCCACCAGGCCTGCTGCCTCAATCCGGTCACAGCATGGCTTTGCATATAGCTCCATCCCGGCCTTGGACATTATTTTCTGAATATCGTACAGCATGTCCGGAACATAGGTCCCATCCTTAATATGACTCAATACCACTTCTTTGGTTTCTTTATCCATTGTCCTTACCTCTCCTATAACATCCTTATTAACTGGTCCACCTGCCAGCATTTGTACATATACAATACCGTCATCACCATCGTGATGATTGCCAGCGCCCGCTGCATTTTATCTGGCTCATTGTTACGTCTCATTCCTGTTTCTCCCCTTCCTCTGGACGCTCCAGTTTCTCACCGATTATCTTTTCTATCTTCGCAGGGTATATCCGGAACTCCCACATGGTCTTTCCGGTTTTCTCCGGCGGGATTGCCAATCCCAAGTCCAAAATACCTCTGCGCATGTAATTTCGAATCTTCGCTGGTTTCATTCCCAGGATAGGAGACGCTTCCTCAGGACTTAGCCACAGTCTTGCCATGACATCACCCTCCTTTCATTACCTTATATTCCGATACACTCTTTCACAGCGGATTTACGTTCTTACCGTTTACAACTGGATGGCTGCTGTGGATGGATGTAATTGTCAATGTTCTATTTTTTATACAGGACATGATTTACATGTCACGATATACAACCGTACACATCGTCTGCTTTCCTTTTGAATCTGTATAGGGAATCTTGGTGGGATAATAGTTTTCCTCCAACCACTCCCTAACCTTTTCAAGAACCGATGGCTTGTACTGGATGGTTACTCCATCATGACCATTCCTGCTGTAAGGTGTTGTTACAATCTCACTCTCAAGAATTGTCAGTTTCTGTAATATCGCACTTATTGCCTTGGTGTGTGGATTGCCTTTTTCTGAATAAGCCCCAACTGCTTCCGCAAGGCTTGTACAGTCATACAGCTCTGACATTGTTTCTTTATCTGTAAGAAGTGGTATCCTGATATCGTACCCGGCCTCAGCGTATATGCGTTTTGCCTCCACGGCTATGTACAGCGGGTCAACACCTGCCCTGCTAAAGATAGTGTCGATTGTCTTAACAGTCATGTTGACTGAGGCGCGGGATTCTTTCTTGGGTTTGTCCTGCTTCTCTTTCTTTTTAGTAAGAAATGCTTCTGCAAGCACATCCTTCGCCTTTGACTGATACTGCACCAGTTTGTTAACCAGTTCTGGATTATTCTCTTTCATGGAAGGAGTGACTGTAATCTTTGCAATCCACAGGGGCACAAAGTCATAGCGTAGGCACAACACATCCTTATTTGCGTTTCCTCTTCCCAAGGGATGAAATTTCGTCCCTTCACTTAACACCAAGTCTTCCTGCAATTTCTTTCGTTCACTCTTGCCCTGTCCTTCTGACAAACCAAGTCCATCGCACAGCCATTTCACCCCAGCCCATACCTGACCATCCTTGTCCTGTGCTGCCATAATCGCATCGCCGCATAAATCCACTTTCTTTACTACTAAATCATTCATCCTCTTTCTCCTCCTTTTCTGTCTTTTCACTATCCGCAAAGTACTCTACTGGTACGCCGAAGTATTTTGCTATGGCAAGTAACTTGTCAAACTTAGGAGTATACCTTCCCTTTTTCCAATTCGTTAAAGTAGCTGTTGATACTCCAGTTTCCCTCGAAACTCGATAGTCAGTTACTCCCTTCTTACTTTTTAAATCCAGATATTTTTGATACATTTTTAATGCACCTCCCTTCGTAAAATAATATTGACATTAACTTAGTTTTCTTATATAATCAAGTTACCGGCTAAATTAATAATGAAAACTAAGCTTTCTTTTGCTTAGCTATGATTACTAAGGTGTTTTTAGTATATATTAGTTTTCATAGCTTGCCAAGCATTAGTTTTAGTTTTCGTAGTTATTTTAAGAAAGAGGACTACGAGATGTACGAAAATTTTGAAGCACTGCTAAAAAAATATGGAGTAACCACATATCAGGTTGCTAAGGCCACAGGTATATCAACCGCTTCTTTTACTGGGTGGAAGCAAGGTAAGTGGAACTTCAAAGCAGATAAATTACAAAAAATTGCTGATTTCTTCGGTGTCCCATTATCTTACCTAATGACAGGTAAAATGGAAGAACCAGTAAAAGAGGTTACACTTACTGCTAAGGATGAGCGCGAAATTGGGAAGGATTTGGATAGAATCATGGATGAAATTGAAAAAGATATTGATGGACCATTGTATTACAATGGTGAACCCATTGATGATGAATCACTGGAACTGCTTCGGAAAGCCCTAGAACTTGGCCTCACAAAGTTGAAACAGGAAAATAAGGTTAAGTATAATCCTAACAAGAACAAAAAGAGGTAGCCGTATTGTCTGTTTCAAAGAAGGTGATCATATTGAATGATAGAATACGGAAAAAGGTGACCTATCTAATAAATAAGTTTGGCACTAACGACCCGTTAGAACTGGCCAGATACTTAAACATCAAAGTATTCTTTATGCCGTTAGGTAAAATAGCCGGATTTTACAAATACATGAAACATAACCGGTGTATTTACATAAATTCGGATATTGATGACAATGCTTTCCTTCGGGTCGTTGCAGCCCATGAACTGGGACACGCAGTATTTCACATGAAAGAAAACTGCACTTTTATGGGGGCGCATACTCTCCTGCTTACGTCCAGGGTAGAAAGGCAAGCCAATTTGTTTGCTGCACGCTTACTTATAACAGACGATCTATTATATGAATATGATGGATTTACAAGGGAACAGTTTTGTGATTGCACAGGATATCCAGAGGAATTGATTAATTTAAGATTAAAATAGCCGCTAGCTTTTTAATTAACGTTACAAAGGGGAGGAAAAGATATGTGGTTTTTAGATATGCTTCACGCATCTAAGCTAAAACTGGAGAACGAGGAACTTAAAAAAAGAATATCTGACTTGGGTTGCGATGAATATGAACAGGTTAAGGAGAAAATTAAAGACTTGGAGAATCAGCACACCCAGTATATGGAAAGTGCCCAGAAGGAATTAGATGCTCTTAATGAATCAATTGCTGATAACAACACGACTATATCTAAATTACGCGAAGAGATTTCCACCCTATCTACTAATAGTGATAAACTACAAAAGCAGCTTGGCACTCAAACAAGAAAGCTGCAACGCTCGAAGGAACTATATAAAAGCGTAGATTATTGCATCACTAACTTTCTTGATAGCACCGGAACTGAGCGATTGTCCGCAATACAAGAAATAGAGTATGACGAACTTTCCCCCAGTGTTATTTTGAAATTACATTGTATGGACGTAAAGGATTTGCGAAAAGCTTATAAAAATAATGATAAGCTGATAATCAAGTACTCACAGCATATGCTTCCAGATATACAACAAAAGCAAACAGAACTATTTATCAGCTTATGGTCATCGCTCTTCGTGCAGAATTGCAAAATATTTTATACGATTTAAAGTATGAAAAACTAGAGCAGGCAATCGAAAATGTTAAAATTGTAACTGCGAAATATTTAAAAATTGCTGGAGAAGGAAATCAAAACATAGTTGGTACGCTCACAAAATTCATTGGAGAAATTGAGTATTTATTTATTGATGCTGTAAAAATTGAATATAATTATTATGTAAAGAAAGAACAGGCACGACAAGAACAATTAGCTATAAAACAGCAAATGCGCGAAGAGGCCGAAGAGCGCCGGTTGTTAGAGCAGCAACGCAAAAAAATCGAACAAGAGGAAACTAAATACCAGAGCGAAATTGATAAAGCAAATGAAGCCTTGTCCATTGCAACTGATGATAAACAAATTGAAGATTTGAAACGCAAAATTCTTGAATTACAAGGACAACTCTCCGATGTTGCCATAAAGAAAGAAGAAATTGCAAATCTACAGAACGGAAAAGCTGGCAATGTATATGTTATAAGTAATTTAGGTTCATTCGGGGAGAATATTTTTAAAATTGGAATGACACGAAGACTTAATCCTCAGGACCGTGTTGATGAGTTGGGTAGCGCCAGTGTTCCGTTCCGTTTTGATGTACATAGTTTTATTTTTTCAGATGACGCCGTTAGCTTGGAAAATAAGCTTCACACAATTCTAAATGAAAAACGTGTCAATAAGGTCAATCTGAGAAAGGAATTTTTCTATGCAACTTTGGAAGAACTGGAGTCACTAGTTACAGAATTAGATCCAACGGCTGAATTTAACAAAACAATGATTGCGGAGGAATTCCGTCAATCTCAATCGACCGATACTCCGTATACAAATGATTATGTCGCCAGTTACACTGATGACGATGATGAATAAAATTAAATCTGTAGTTTTTATAAATTATATGAGGAGGTTTTGTTATGAGAAAAATAAAATTATTACTTGCCACGATCACAATGTCCATAATTATGAGTAGCACTGCTATTGCTGGAACCTGGGCACAGGACACTACAGGGTGGTACTATCAAAATGATGATGGTACTTGCCCCACTAATCAATGGTTCCAAGACTATGACGGAAAATGGTACTACTTAAATGAGACTGGTTATATGCTCACAAATGGCACCGCTCCGGACGGCCGGATTGTAGGAACTGACGGGGCATGGATACAGCCAGTCAACGGAGAACCAAAGACTATATTGCGCGAGATAAACAATTGGGTTATTGGTGATATCTGGAATCACGGTTATTGTGACTTCAGCCATTATGAATACGATGGAAAAGATAGCACTGGTCGATCAATCGACATTGATTATTCACTCCAACTATTCAAAGATTCTTATAAGAAAAAAGCTGGATATGATGCTTACATTAATTCTCTTCCAGATGATTATACAGCATTAAAAACCGCCTGGAATAAATTAAGTAGTGAATCCGATAAATTATATAAACATTTTGAATCTGGCGTACTACAGACAGGAAATGACACCGATACAGCAATTTTTGTTCAATATAGAGAAGCATTTTCCAAGTGTGTTTCAGAGAAAAAATAATAAATAAGAAAAAAGTCCCAGGGGCTGCGAACTCTCCATGCTCCCGGGACCACCTCCTTAACAACATAATATATTTACCCGGGCAGCCAGTAGAGCGGCTGCGGCACCCGTCCTGAGTTTTGACAGGAGGGGATGCTTATGAGTACATATGAGGAATTGCAGTTAATTACATCCGTGGCATTACTAATCGTTGCAATCCTAACTTACACACATAAGAAATAGCCGCCCTGCTCCTGACAAAGTAGACGGCTATTCTTAGCTTAATATTGCGCCAGGACGGGGAGCCTTGACCTCCCTTACTGGCTGTCTTGTTAAGTATATTATACCAAATATACCGAAATTGTCAAATGTGAAAAGCGGCCCTGTTACCAGCAGGAACCGCCCTCACATAGATTCTCTTGCCGGACTGCTCCGGAAGATATTCTTTCACCCAAAGAAATTATATCATTCCCAGAGCGTCCTGGCAAGGGGCGTATTTTTTATACCCAAAATCGGTTGCGATATCGCAA
>ENA-OWPN01000823-OWPN01000823.1-human-gut-metagenome-genome-assembly--contig:-NODE-823-length-35564-cov-4.401701_pt1 | contig 35564 bp, 47 predicted proteins | sample MGYA00248266_ERZ651850 | MGnify/ENA primary metagenome ERZ651850 (study PRJEB26924, sample SAMEA4378296) | human gut metagenome | biome: human gut; feature: human-associated habitat; material: faeces... | reverse complement strand
GTTTTCCAGTTTGATAATTGCATTTCTACTATATACCAAGTTTTTGTAGAACCTATTTTTCTTTGATAATTAATATGTTCTTCAGCTTCTTTTAAAGTGTTGTAGATACGTATAGTATGGTCATTTGTAGCTACTAAGTATCCAGATTTTAAGTTTTTTGTTAGCATGTTTGGTCGATTGTTTGTGTTTTACGCCTAAAACTCTTCAATTATAGTAATAACCTATTTGTATTTCTCCTACACCCTCTGTGTCCCGTCTTAAGAAGGAACTATTGAAGCATATAGGCTAGGTTCAATTTTACTATACTATAATATTATTAGAGAAACTGGCGTCCTCAACATCTTGGAAATCCAATTTAATGGATATTTTATATTGAGTTTTTTTAATAGAATCTAGCTAAATCTATTATTTTAGTTGTGCATAGAGATATATCCCTTTAACTCTACCTCTATGCTACATAAAGACTATTGGGAACAATCTTGTTGTCACTACATTACTTATACTGGTTAGTCCACCATTCTCCGTGTTTATCTATGTAAAGTTGAAAACTATCAGATTCCATAAGAACATCATAATAGTAGTCTTTATCTACTTCATAGATTGAATCACAGTAGTGTTCAAAGTTGTAGTCTCGTGTGTCATTGTTTCTAACAGTATATGTTTTATTATTTGCAAATATTACTTGCAAACTTCCCATAAATATTGTTAGAAACAAGATGGTGAGTGCTTCTATTAGCATTCTTTTTGTAGACTTGTTCATATAGTGTAGAGTAAATTTAGCTATCTATATATTATTTATAGGTTTAGTTTATGTATTGGAAAGGCTGAAAAGAGTAATAGTAGGGAGTTAGATTCTCATTTATCTTAATCCCTACTCTCCTTACTATTACTCTTATTATTTATGAAATGGAACGGAAACCTAATTCTACAATAGTAAAATTATTTCTGATTTCTTGTGGATTTAGATTTATCCATTTTTCTGCTTCTTGTCTTGTAGGAAAGACTTCTGGACCAATTATAAGATTATTGTCATCATCTTCTGTAATGAATAAATCATGATAATGTCCATTTTGTACATCTAAAGTGTGCATTACGGCGTAGACCTTCATATAACAGCTTAGTTCAGTATTAATCTATTCAGTACTGGACTAATAAATACATAATATACAATAGTAATATCATTGTATATTATGTATTCTATTAATCCGTAAAAAGGTAAAAGGTGAGCAGGGTTTCCCCTGCTCCCTTCATCAGAATGTTGCAATAACAGGAGCACCCCCCTGTCCTTCATTATGAAGGAGGTAGAACTCTCCTGTTGGGTTAAGTTTAGTGGGATCACCCTGGACCAGGCTAATTACTGGATGTTCAGGGATTCCTTTGGTAGACACAGCTCCTGTTTTGGAGCCGTAGGTAAAGAAGAGCTTTCCTGTTGCGTCATTTCTTCTTACCTGTACTGTGGGCACGAGTTCTTTGGCTTTGAACTGTTCGATGGTGAGAGTCTCGATAAATTTAAGATCATTCATAATGATTTGTTGATTAAATGGTTAATACTAACACCAACAGGGGGAACCCCCCCAAGGTGCTGAATGATGGGGAGGGTGAGGTTGGTGTATACCCACTTCATGCCAATATAAACTAAAATTAAAATAAAAAATTTTTTAAAATTAATTTTTTTACTTAGTTATTTGCATATATCATTTTTTTTACTTAACTTTGCACCCACTAGGACATAGCAAGTACTAGCTTACATAGCCAACTTATTAAAGTTGAAGAGGTTAAAGTAGTTGAGAAGTCCCCAAGCCAACATGGGAAAGTAAAGGATACCATAAGCAGGGCAGAGGTAATTGGGGCTAGAGATAACTAAGAGAAGAACTAATAATATATAAACGCCTTCAATGCTACTTTAATACTATACCAGAGAGCTTAATTGGTGAATTGCTCTAGGTCTCTTTATATACTTAAGTAAATGGGTGGTATTGTAGCTAGGAATAACCTTTACTATATCCTTATCTTAATAAAATATATAATATGAAACTAGCATCACATAATAGTCTAACATATTTACCATGTAAAAAGTGGTATATGATTCCTTTTAATTTTGTAGCTAAGTGCCAGAGAGTATCCCTAGAGAGACAATATGTAAAGTATGGCATAAGAATGTTTGATTTTAGAGTAGCCTTTAATAAGGATTCAGTACCATATATATGTCATGGATTAATGGATTATAAAGGGGATATATTTTCCTTTTTAGATTATTTAAATAAACAAAAAGGTACTAAAGTAAGGCTTGTACTTGAAAAAGAGGATAATAAAGACTCTGATAAGCTATTTATAACATTCTGTAAATTAGTTGGAGCTACCTATCAAAATATAAAGTTCTTTGGGGGTATAAAGAAGAAGGGATGGGAGCAACTCTATAGATTTAAATATAATCCTGAATATGATGATAAATATGCTTCAAACAATACTTCAAATAAAACTACAGGTATTTTAATTGATGATTTATATCCTTTTATTTATGCTAGAGTAAATAATAGGAAGAATATAAGAAAAGGTACAGATAAGCCTTGGCTATTTATTGATTTTGTAGATATAAGGTAGAATGTGGAATAAGTTGTCAATGACAGATAGAGCAGCTATTATAAATATGGCTGTAAATGAAGGAATAACTGACTTATCTAGTATAAGGAACATATATAATAAGTATGCTGGAGGAGGGCCTAAAGAAGGCAATTTAGATACTGGTAAAGAGCAATCTATAGGTACATGGGATGAGCCTATAGAATTGGAGGGAATAGATGTTACAGCTAAGAAACTTAATTGGTTAGAAAAGAGATGGAATGATATAAAGTGGGCTTTTAGGAATGTATCTAATGATATAAATAGACAAGCTGATTTATATGTAGCTAATCATAGAAGAGCTGAAGAAAGAAACCCTAACTTTAATCGTAATTGGGATATGCTTAATAATATTGATGAGGGAATTAATACTATGACAGGAGGTATATCACATAAAGCCAATCCCGCACAATTAATAGGATTTGTTAGGGATATAAATAGAGGAGAAGACCCTGTAATAGCTTGGAGTAGAGATAACTCTGGATTCTTCACTCCTGAATATGCAAAAGAGCATCCTGTAATAAGTGCTCTAGGAAATTTAGCTGGTGATATATTAGTAGGAAAAATGGTATCAGATGTAGCTAGTGATGCAAGATATTTACTCAATGAAGGAATTATGCCACTATTTGGTTATCACTCTGAGTTACCAATTAAGAGTAATAATTTCTACAGAGTAGTATCAGGTACTCCACCTATAGAAGATGCTATAGAATCAGGGGTAATTAGAGCAAGGACTGGATGGTATCATGGTGCCTTAGATGAGACTATAGACAAATATGGTAAGTATCTACCAGGATATAGTAAGGAGCAGCTTAGGAAAATGGACCCTGATGAAGTAGCTGATATAATAAAGGAAAACATGAAAACCAGTTTGCCCAAAAGAGAGGCGAGGAGGGAAGCTATGAATGTAGATCTAGTCGTAAGGTCATCGACTAATCATGGAGGTACAGTAGGATTCAGTAAGGGTAAGGTTTTTTATGACCCTAAAGCTGATGATATAGTTATAGAGGGAACTCCTAGTAACGCTACATTTAGAGAAGGACATCATGGTAAGTTTACAGACAATTATAATGAAGATATTCCAACAGGAAGTCCTGCTGTTTTAGTAGATGAAGCTACTAGAGAAGCTAGGAATGCTTCACATAATGCTGCTGATTTTATCTATTATGACCAAGTATCTAATATGTTTGGGGACTATTGGAAAAAGCACAGATTTCCTGTTAAAAAGAGGAAACATGGAGGGTATTTAACTATTTAATATATTTTAAACAAAATAGTAAGGAAAAAATTTGCATATATCAAAAAAATTGCTTAACTTTGCACCGTCAAACTAAAAGTGCTGCTTGGTGTAATGGTTAGCACATCAGATTTTGGTTCTGGTGGTAAGGGTTCAAGTCCTTTAGTAGCAACTCGGAATATGGATGAGATGTTTTTTTGTTTGTTGATTTGATTGAAAAAGACGGTGAGTAAGTAAATTTTTACTTTTATCTATCTACTACAGTCTGTGAAGATAGTAGTAGAGTGCACAGAGTAGTGGCCTAATAGGTTAAGGTACTTGGTTTGGGACCAAGTGATTGGGAGTTCGAGTCTCCCCTACTCTACTAAATTTTCATAATTTCATGTTTTCATAATTGATTATTATTATTAATCTCTCTTTTTGGTAGTTAGAGACTAAAGAAACTACCTCAGGGACAGTTGGCCGAGTGGTCGATGGCAACAGACTGTTAATCTGTCTAGTGAAAACTACACCAGAGGTTCAAATCCTCTACTGTCCGCAACTGGATACTTGAAAGTGGAATAGCAGAGTATCATTCAGTTAAGGTACCACTGCCTCTGAACTGACCCTACCATAGTCTAAACGGCTTATATTAAAGATATAAGAACTATGGTCAAGTAGAGTAGGGAAAAGCTCTACTATTATATTGGTGTAGCTCAATTGGTAGAGCATCAGTCTCCAAAACTGAAGGCTGTAGGTTCAAGTCCTACCACCTTTGCTATATTGGGATATAGCTTAGTTGGTTAAAGCATCTGACTGATATTCAGAAGACCATAGGTTCAAATCCTATTATCCCAACTATTAGTTCATCTTTCAATTGAAAGAAGGAAATCGAAATACCTAAGTCTAGATACTATAGGTATTTTGTATAGGAAAGTAACCCCTCAATCTTATACATTGTAGAAAGGGTAATTGGTCACATGAGGGTTCAATCCCCTCCTTTCCTACAACACGTGTAGGGCATAATAGTCCCTGGGGTGGTTTCAAACTGTTATGTCAATTGATTCTCTTAGGTTTCCTCCTAAGACTCAAGTACTATTAAGTGCTTTTAATGAATCCTTCAGGCTTTATATAGCATACTTGAAGGGTGTTAAAAGAGGATGCTGGCACCTAATTCTAGATGAAACCTCTTTAAAAACAGCTTAGGTGCATTTGAGAGTACTGCACAGATGGTGATGTGTGCCAGACTGTAAATCTGGTGTCTTATGACTGAATAGGTTCAAATCCTTTTACTCTCACTAATATTACTTATTAGTATGACTACATTAAAAAAAGGTAGTAGAGGAAATGATGTAAAGACTCTACAAAATAAACTAAATATTACTGCTGATGGTATCTTTGGTACTAATACAGAGAATGCAGTAAAAGAATTTCAGAAGAAAAATAACCTTACTGTAGATGGTATAGTAGGGCCTAAGACATGGAGTAAGTTAGGAGTAATTACTGAAGTTACTACTGATAATCCAAGACGTATTACTGAAATTATAGTTCATTGTGAAGCTACTCCAGAGGGAGAAGAATTTTCAGATGAAAGTGTTAATGCTTGCCATAAACAGCGTAAGTTTTCTTCTTATGTTAAAAATGGAAAAACATGGTATATAGGCTACCATTATATTGTACATCTTGATGGTTCGATTCATGCTTGTAGACCTGAAAGCATTAAAGGGTGTCACTGTAGCGGCCATAATACAAACTCCATTGGTGTAAGTTATGTAGGAGGATGTCCTCCTAGGACAGATAAGAACTGGATGAATAAAGCTAAGGATACAAGGACCCCTGCACAAAAAGCAGCTTTAATTAAACTTCTTAAAGAACTTAAAGCTAAATATCCTAAGGCCTCAATTCATGGTCATAGGGACTTTGCTAATAAAGCTTGTCCATCATTTGATGCTACTAAAGAATATAAAAACATATAATATGAAATCAATGAAATCACTAATAATAACTATTGGTATAGTAATAGTTGGTATAATACTGGGTGCTTGTACTTGGAGAGGAGTAATTGCTCAACCTAATAATGAGAAAGAAACAGTAAATACCAATAATATAGACACACTTATTGATAGTACCAAAGTAACTGAGGATAGTTCAAATACTGATACTCTTTACCCAATAGTCTTTGACCCTAGTATTACTGGGTGGAAAGACACTATTATATAGTAGTACTTGTTTAAGTACTACATGCCTCTGTGGTGGAATGGAGGCATATAAGGGAGTATGGTGAAAAGGTAAACACATTGTTCTTAAACAGCAACGGCAACAGCCTTGTGGGTTCGAGTCCCACTACTCCCACTATGGGAAAATATAGGAATTATACTATAGAAGATATAAAAGAATCAGTGAAAACAAGTCTTTCAATAGCTGACGTACTCAGAAAATTAAATTTAGCTCCTTTAGGAGGAAATTATAAAACAATAAAGACTAAAATTATACAATATAATATTGATACATCACACTTCACAGGACAAGGATGGAATAAATACGGTCATAAGAGTTTTGGCAATTCTGGAAAACCACTAAGTGCAGTATTAAATATTAATAGCTCTTTGAGTTCTTTTAATGTAAAGGAGAGATTATTTAATAATAAATTAAAGGAGAATAAATGTGAACTATGTGGAATTTCAGAATGGTTAGGAAAGCCTATTAATTGTGAGCTTCATCATATAAACGGTGATACTACAGACAATAGAATTGAAAATCTACAGATACTATGTCCTAACTGTCACAGTCAAACAGATAATTTTAGAAGACGAAATTCTATAAAAAATAATAATCCGTAAGGGTTCGAGTCCCTTCAGAGGTACTATATACCCAAGTGATGGAATGGTAGACATAATAGCCTTAGAAGCTATGCCGAAGATAGTAGGGTGTGGGTTCAAGTCCCACCTTGGGTACTATGAAGAAATATATTATACAATATGGACCTCTTGTAATTAAGGCCCATGTAACAGAGGATAATACTACTATACTGGACTCTTATAGAATAAAGAAATACTCAGATATGAAGTCTGTTCTGTATTGGTTGAGTACTAGAGTAGATGAAGATTATGATATATTATATAAAAGAGCTATGTCGAATCTTGTTAGAGAGTGGAGGGTACATAATCTGTTTTATTCATTAGGTATAATGAGGAAAAGAACTAAAGATGTAGACTTTGAAACAAAGCAGCCCTGGTATATGAGAGTTCTTTATTTTTTAATCTCTCCATTTTATCTACATTTTTCTTAAAAATAAATCCTAAAATATTTGGCAGTTTCAAATATTTTAATTAATTTTGCACTATCAAAAATATGATAAGCTTCCTTAGTATAGATTGGCATTATGCTAGACTTGTAATCTTGAGAGGTAAGTTCGACTCTTACAGGAAGCTCTATACGGGGTGTTAGCAGAGGTAGCTAGTCAGTTTCATAAGCTGAAGGTCGAGGGTTCAAATCCCTCCTCCGTAACTAAGGTTATAATTATGGAAGAAGTAAATAGAAGTGGTAAGATAATGGTAGCCACAGAAGCTCAGACTGTTAGAGAACTGACAGATCTTGCTAATAAATATAAGATACCAAGAGAGGATATTGTTTCAGTACTTCCTTCAAGAGAAGGATATGTAATGGTTTATTATTATTAAGTAATATGGAAGAAGCAAATACAGAATCACATAATGAGTATAATGATGAACCAGTTTTATACTGTAAGCATTGTTTATCTCTAAGAATAAGAGACGCAGGTCTTCCTGATTTACTTTATTGTGATGAGTGTGGATCAGCTGATATTCTTTCTACAAATATAGAAGAATGGGAGAATCTTTATAAAGGAAGATACGGATTTAAATTTTTAGATAAAAATTATAATAAAAGATAAAATGGAAGAAAAGAAAGCAGTGGCTGAACAGCCTAAAAGATTTACTTATGAGCAACTTGAACAAATTGCGACTAATCTTAGTAGTCAGGTACAGCAATTAAATGCTAAGCTACAAGAAGCTAATATGTTTAATGTATTTAAAAGGCTTGATTACTGTTTTAAAGTACTTGAAGTAGCATCTATATCTTCTGCTAATTTCAGTGTTGAATTTGTTGAGAGATGCGCTAAGGAAATTGAGGAACTTATGACTGTTCCTACACCTGAAGAAACTAAAGATAAGTAAAGATACAATGGGGAAAATAAATAATATTATTAGAATCCCCACTTCAATAAGTACAAATTTCTTTAGATACTGGCTTGAATTTCTTAAGCCTTTTCATAGTCTTACTGATAGGGAAATGCAAGTAGCTTCCTCTTTACTTAAGAAAAGACATGAACTAAGTAAAGTAATACAAGATGAAGGTATTCTTGACAAAGTTATGATGAGTGAGGATACAAAGAGATTTGTAAGAGAAGAGTGTAATATCTCTATTCCTCATTTTCAAGTAATAATGGGAAAGCTTAGAAAGAGTAAAGTAATACTTGATGGTAAACTTAATCCAAGATTTATACCCAACTTAACAGAAGAAAAAGGCTCTTTTAGGTTATTACTTAATTTTGAACTTAGTTAATGTACAGTAATATAATAAATGAGGTATCTAAAGAACTAAATTTGCCATATAGAGTGGTGGATAAAGTATATAAGTCTTATTGGAAATTCATAAGAGATACTATTCAGGGACTTAATCTTAAAGATGATATAACTGAAGAGGAGTTTCAAAGGTTAAAAACAAATTTTAATATACCTTCTCTTGGCAAGCTGTCATGCACTTACGATAGAATAAAAAGAGTAAAGGAACGATATAAGTATATAAAAAATTTAAGGGAGAAGACATGATTAAAGTAAAGAAACTAAAACCTATGTTTACTGCTCTTATAACTACTATGGATCTTTATAATGAAGATAGAGTTACTAAGGGAGGGCTAATTGATACAACTAAACAAAAAGGAACTGTTAAAGAGTATCAAAAGGTAATTGCAGTAGGTGATTCAGTAAGAGGTATTAAAGTAGGAGATTTAGTCTGTATAGACGCAACAAGATTTGCAGTAAGAAAGCATCAAGACAATTCAATAAAAACTGATATTGAGGGAGGGAATCCAATACTTGAGTATAGGTTTGATATTGTAGAAATAGATGGTAAGAATTATATGCTTCTTCAAGATAGGGATATTCAGTTTATAATAGAAGAATATGAGAAAGTTGAAGAGCCTAAACAATCTAATCTAGTACAACCTCCATCAATTGTTATTTAACAATACAAGCCTGTATGGATTAAGTTTCATACAGGCTATTTTATTTATAGAAGTAACTTATGAAGCTATTTAAATATGAAGGATATAAAATAACTATATCTGAGGAAGCACTAATACTTACGCCTTTTAAGAAGATATGGACTAGAGATAAAAGCTCAAATAAAAATAGAGCATTATCAGAACTAGGGTTTATATATTTTATGGTAGATCCTAGAAGTGATTATCAATATATTATTGATGAAGAAAGCAGGAAAGAATCTATTAAAGAAGGAGAGGGGTTATCTAAAGACTGGGAACCCGATAATCTTGTATTAGAAGCAATGGAGTTCTATAAGACTTTCAAACCTGCGTCTGCATTACTTCTTGAGGATACAAGAGTAGCAGTAGATAAACTTAGGACTTTATTAAGGGAGATAGACTTAGGAGCAGTAGACGATAAGGGTAAACCTATATATACCCTTAATACTATTACAGCTACTATTAAACAGATTCCTAATTTAGTAAAAGACCTTAATGACGCAGAAGCTGCTATTACTAAAGAAATAGCACAAAGTAATAAAGTAAGAGGAGCACAAGAAAAGGCAATGTATGAAGATTTATAATATGGTACTTGAAGATATAATTGAATCATTAAATAAGTATATAGAGAGTAGAAGATGTAATGATAAAAAATGTATGAGTATATTAGGATACTTTATACTACATAAATCAATAACTCCTGCTCCGACATTCAAAGCATATAAGGTACTTGAATATACTTTATGGGTAGACACTGTAAATGGTAAGTTTAGGTTCTTTACAAAAAAGAATACAGTTAAGAGTATTCCTAGTACTGAGGAAGAGGTGATAAGGACTTTTGAAATGGAGTTTCTTACAGATTTATTTAAGGTACTATTTGATACTAAATCTGTTAATAATAAGGATAAATCAATTCTTGAAGATATTATCTATGGAGAATACCTCAGTAATTGAAATGAATGAGTACCAGACTCCTTTAACTGAAGATTTACTTGGATCTTTACCTGAAGAAGTTAAGGACGAGTTACTTGATACATTAAGAAGTGTGGAATTTATAAAGAGACTTATATCCCCTGATAGACCTAAAGCAAAAGACCTTCCAAGAGATCCAGAAGGTAAAATTATAGTAGATATTACTAACCCTCATATAATAGAAAATGCCGATTATTTTAGACAACCGGCACTCCATTTTATGAAGTATAAATGTTATACTTTTCTTAGACCTAACTCTAATCCTAATAGTGAATATAGAAAATACTGGGATAGAGAATTGGATAGATGCCTTAATGGACTTGTGAGGGAAAGTGATGGAGAGTGGGTACCTGGATTATTATACTGGTTTCTTAATTATAGCCCAATGATGGTAAATATAATTAAAAAGGGAAGTAAAAAAGCTACAAGAACAGAGTCTTTTCCTTTCTTCTTTGAAGGTATTTATTGGAGATTTCATTACTTGGAACAGGCCAGAAATAATGGTCATCATGCTATAGAACTTGCAAAGAGAGGTGCTGGTAAGAGCTATTCATTGGCAGCTATTATGGGAAGAAACCTTATTTTAGGAGAGTCAGAAGAATCTAGAAAAAGAGTTATTACTGTGCTGACAGCATATCAGAAGGAGTATCTAAGTGATAGTAAAGACGGTACTCTTTCTAAATTTAAACCTGGAATTAATTTCTCTTTTAAAAATACCCCTTTCCCAAGACTTATGTTAAAGAACTCTCCTAATGAAATGGCCTGGCAGATGGGATATAAAGATGAGTATGGTATAGAGAGGGGGTCCCTAAATCAAGTACTTGCAGTATCTGCAAAGGACGACTCAGAGAAATTAAGAGGTAAAAGAGGATGGATTTTATTTGAAGAGATGGGTTCTTTTAAAGGACTCCTTTCTCTGTATGATATTACAAGAAAGTCTGTAGAGGATGGTGATTATACATTTGCCCTTATGTACCTTATTGGTACGGCAGCTGAGGATGAGTCAGATTTTAGTTCAGCAAAGACATTACTTTATAATCCTGAAGGTTATAATATACAGTCAGTCCCTAATGTTTATGACAGACCAAAACAAGGTAAACCTACTTTTGGGTTTTTCTTTCCATCATATATAAATAGAGCAGGCTGTTATAATAAAGATGGAGTGTCTGATGTAGTTAAAGCTCTTATAGAGATTCTTACTTTTAGATATAAAGCTAAATACTCTGCTGACCCTAAATCTGTATTACGATTAATTGCAGAAGACCCTATAACTCCGGCAGAAGCTATTATAAAGGTAAAAGCTGCATATTTCCCAACAGTGGCTCTTACTGAAAGATTAGCGCAGCTTGATTCAGACCCTCATGCTTTTGATGATGTCTATGTAGGAAATCTTACATTAGTAAGTGGCAGCAATGTAGAGTTTAGAATAAATAACGATATACCTATTAGAAAATATGGGGTTGACAATTCTACGGTTGGAGCTATAGAAATATTTGAGATGCCAGAGAAGCAAGCTGATGGTAATAGTTTTAACATGAGATATATTATAGGGCATGACCCAGTGGATAATGACCAAGCTGAATCCTCTTCACTATCTTCAACTTTTGTACTTGACCTATTTACTGATAGGATTGTAGCTGAGTATACAGGTAGACAAGCATTTGCTGAGGATAACTATGAAATAGTTAGACTTTTATGTTTGTTCTATAATGCAAAGTGTATGTATGAATCAAATAAAAAAGGTTTGTATGGCTACTTCAGTAAAATGAGTTGTACACATTTACTTGCAGATACTCCAGAGTATTTAAGGGATAAACAAATGATTAAATACTCAGCATTTGGTAGTAATGCAAAAGGTATAAATGCAAGTGCAGCTATTAATAACTATGCTAATAGCTTGATAAGGGACTGGTTATTGCAGCCTGTATCTACTATAATAAAGGAAGATGGAGAGGAAAAAGAAGTTAATATAGCAAGACTTTACTCTTTAAGAAATAGAGCACTAATAGAAGAATTGATTGCATATACTCCTGAAATTAATGTCGACAGAATTAGAGCGTTAGGTATGGTGATGTTATATAGACAGGAAAAGATTATACTTTATAAAGATAATCTGAATGCTAAAGCTCAAGAAGAAGCTGATAATTCATATTTAGGAAATGATTCCTTCTTTCAGAGGAACTATACACAAGGTCATATGCAGTAAATTTAGCAAAAAAGAGTACAATAACTTAATATTTCATTTAAACACTTGTATAAGTTAAATGTTTTATATATTTTTGCAGCATATTTAAGTTGAAGAATATATGAGTGATTTTACAAATTTACCTCCGCAGCAACTTCCTTTTTCTAGAAAGACTAAGGCATGGAGAAAGAAGCACCTTGATTGGGCTGACTCTAAAACATTTTTCAACTATTCTTTAGTAAGGAAAAGTGTTATACATAAGAAAGTCAACTATGACTTACTTAATGGCAAACTACATATGAGTGACCTTGCGATGGTATTGAACCCTGACAATATAAAGGCAGGTTATATACCAGAGAGGATTCAGCATTATCCTATAATGAATAGTAAAATTAATGTTCTTAGGGGAGAAGAGTCTAAAAGAGTATTTGACTATAAAGTTATTATAACAAATCCAAATGCTATTTCAGAGATAGAAAATAATAAGAAGAAAGAGTTAGTTTCTAAATTACAACAATTACTGTCAGAGAACACTGAATCTGAGGAAGAGTTTAATTCTGAGTTAGAGAAGCTAAATGATTTCTTTACATATGAGTGGCAGGATATGAGGGAGATAAGAGCTAATGCTCTTCTTAATCATTACTCAAAAGAGCTTAATTTTCCTTTTCTTTTTAACCAAGGATTCACCGATGCAATGGCAGTTGGTGAAGAAATATATCAATGTGATATTGTAGGAGGAGAACCTATTATAGAGAAACTTAATCCTCTTAAAGTAAGAGTATTCAAATCAGGGTATAGTAATAGAATTGAGGATGCAGATATGATAGTGCTGGAGGATTATTGGAGTCCTGGTAAAATTATAGATGTGTACTATGATGTCCTTACAAAGAAGGATATGGAATATATAGAGAAAATGCCTAACAATACAGACCAAGTTACAGACTCTATGGATAATGTAGATGATAGAATGGGGTTTGTAAATGGTCATATGGTAGGAGAAGAACTTACTTCACAAGAAGGGTTCTTCTGGGATCCTATAGGGATGACAGATGGTATAGGTACTTCTTTATTACCTTTTGATGTTGCTGGAAATATAAGAGTACTTAGAGTATATTGGAAGTCCAGAAGAAAGATAAAAAAAGTAAAATCTTATGATGTTGAAACAGGAGAGGAAGTATTTAATTTATATCCTGAAACTTATATCATAGATAAAGATAAAGGTGAAGAAGAGGAGATATTTTATATTAATGAGGCTTGGGAAGGAACTAAGATAGGAAGTGATATCTATGTTAATATGAGGCCGAGAGTTATTCAATATAATAGATTATCTAATCCTTCAAGATGTCATTTTGGTATAATAGGTTCTATATATAATCTTAATGATAATAAGCCTTTCTCTCTTGTTGATATGATGAAACCTTATAACTATCTATATGATACAATCCATGATAGACTTAATAAGCTTATTTCAAGAAACTGGGGTATGCTTATTAATCTTGATCTTGCCAAAGTACCTAAAGGTTGGGAGATAGAAAAATGGATGTACTTTGCAAAAACTAATGGTATTGTAGTATCAGACAGCTTTAAAGAGGGTAATATAGGAGCAGCTACAGGTAAACTTGCAGGAGCACTTAATAATGCAAGCTCTGGAGTTATAAATGCTGAATTAGGTAATACTATACAACAATATATAAATCTTCTTGAGTATATAAAAGTAGAGATGTCTGATGTAGCAGGTATATCAAAGCAAAGGGAAGGCCAAATCAGTAATAGGGAGACTGTAGGAGGAGTGGAAAGAGCCACATTACAATCTTCACATATTACTGAGTGGCTATTCATAATTCATGATGATGTAAAGAGAAGAGTTCTCGAAGCATTTATTGAAACTGCTAAGATAGCCTTAAAAGGAAGAAGCAAGAAATTCCAATATATACTTCCTGATAATTCAGATAAAATCATGGATATTGATGGGGATGAGTTTGCTGAATGTGACTATGGTCTTGTTGTTGATAATGGAAATGGCACACAAGAGTTGCAGCAAAAGATGGATGCTCTTGCACAGGCTGCATTACAGAATCAGACTCTCAACTTCTCTACTATTATGAAGTTATATAATAGCGCCTCACTTGCAGAGAAGCAGAGAATGGTCGAAAGAAATGAACAAGCCTTAATGCAAAGACAGCAGGAAGCACAGCAACAGCAACAGCAGATGCATCAGCAGCAATTAGAGGTAGCTTCAAGAGAGAAAGAAGCTGAAATGCAACTTAAGGATTCTATTAACCAGAGAGATAATGAAACTAAGATACTTGTTGCTACGATAACTGCTAATTCATATCAGCAGAATATGGAACCTACAGAACCTGAATTTACTGAAGGAGAGAAAGCTAAATTACAGGAATCTAAAAGACAGTTTGATAAAAAACTTCAATTAGAAAAAGAGAAACTAAATCTTAATAGAGAGAAAATAAAAACAGATGCTGAACTGAAAAGAAAGGCATTAAATAAACCAATAACAACTAATAAGAAATGAAATTGATTGAAAATATAGTAATATCTGAAACTGAACCCAATACTAACAGTCTTTGGATACATGGTGGTAAATTATTATACTTTGATGGTGGGTGGAAACAGCTAAATAATACATCAGAAGGTACTCAAAAAGATTATGCTACTGTTTTATATAATTTACTTGGGGGAATCCCGTACTTATATAAAAGTAAAGACATATTTACAATATGGGAAGCAGGTGTTTCTAGTGCTAATACTGAGTTACTACCTTACAAAATATTTCCTGAAGAATCTCCAAATTTTAATAGTGTTGATATACAAATAGATGATAATACTAAAAAATATATAGAGTTATTTGGAAGCTTTATATTACCTATAGGAATACTGTATACTGGTTCTTCAGCACCATATGTAGACGATACTCTTATAGATGTAAGATTCAGTTATAGCCCTAGTGAAAACTCATATATTGGGAAAACAAAACCGGATAATAGTTATATACTAACTTTTAAAATAGATAAAGAGTTCAATACTATTAATATTACTATGTCAAGTGTAGAACAGTAAAGAATAGATAATAAATATGAAGAGAAAGTTTAGAGCTATAGTGCAATCCAATCTTGAGCCAGATGACAAACAAGTTATCTGGCTCAATGAGGATTATTTAAGATATTATAATAATGGAGAATGGGTTCCATTAGGCAGAAATAAAGAGGATCCTATTATAATGGAACTATTATTAAATAGGCATATATCAAATAAGCAGAACCCTCACAGCGTAACTAAAGAGCAGATAGGATTATCTAATGTAACTAATGATATACAGCTTAAAGAAAGTGATGCTGGTAAACCTAATGGAATAGCTACTCTTGATTCCACAGGTAAAGTTCTTGAATCCCAACTCCCTGATGCTGTAACGTATGCTGCAAATTTACCTGATAATATAGTAGGAGGAGGTAAGGCAACTGCTGCGGAAAATGGAATAATTCTTAGTCTTGATACTAAGAATAAAGAAAATGGAAGTGTATCAAGTAAAGATATTCTTATTCCTAATGCTGATGGAACTAAGACTGATGGTAGTGGTTTGATGCTTAATAGTGATAAAACTAAGCTAGATTCTATTAAAGCTACTAATACTACTTTTATAACAGACATTAAGTTTGTTAATAGTAAATACGGATTACAAATGTACTATTATCTTTGTAATCTTAACAATACTTCGTATACCGGCTATAAAACTATTCCTTTAGCTTCTACAACTACTAATGGTATAATGTCTTCTGCCGATAAAGTAAAACTAGATTCTCTGTCTAATTATACTCTTCCTACAGCCGATTCTTCTACTCTTGGTGGTATTAAAATAGGTAGTGGTCTTAATATAGATTCCAATGGTACAGTAAGTGTTGATAATAAACTTTATATATTAGTAAATTCTCTTGAATCAGTATCTACTCCAGATGCTAACAAGATATATCTTGTACTTAATAGTAGTTCTACTAGTGAAACAAATAGTTTTACTGAATATGTATGGATTACTTCAGATACTGGAAATAAATGGGAAAAACTAGGTGAAGCATCAGCTAATGTAGATTTAAGTAATTATTATAATAAGACTGATACTAATAGTTTACTTAGTAATAAAGTAGATAAAGTAGCAGGTAAAGGATTATCTAGTAATGATTTTGAATTAACTCATAAAATGATAGTAGATAATTTAAACTCGATAGGTAGTTATGTATGTTATGCATTTAGTCATCATTATACTGACTCTTTTACTATTACTATTGGTGAGGTTGAATTTGCTGATTTTGAGAAGTATAATAGTAATATTACAATCCCAGTAGCTACTACAACTAAATGCGGATTAATGTCTACCAATGATAAAAAAAAGTTAGATAGTTTATCTAGTAGTAATATTAAAGAATATACTATATTAGAAATAGAAACATTATTAAATGATATTAACTTTTAAGATATGAAAACATTAAATAATAATACTATAAAACAACTAGGTAATGGGATTCTTGCTAAGGTTAAAGAAGGATGTTCTTTACGTTATCCTGGAACTTTTACACAAAGTACTTCTAAAATACAGTTATTTGATTCTAGATTTAAAGAAGGAGATATTATAGCTGTAGTTAATAGCAATGACATTACTTACTGTATAGGTATTACTAGTATTCCTATAGTAGAAGAAGGTATAGACATTTCTTATTATCTTGTATCTAAAATAAATGATAAAGATGAAACTTATGCTACTATATATCTTCTTGACAAATTTGGCAATACTCTTTGTTGTGACTTAAATAAAACTGATTGTACATTAGGAAACTTCAGTATATTAGATAGAGTTATTCCTATTACTTATAATATTGATTGTACTAATACCAACGATCATCTACTTAAAATAATTAACACAGATATACTAAATTATAGAAAAGGAGATAAAATTAAAATTGAAAGTGACGATGAATCCACTATAGCTTCATTATTTTGTTCTGGTATTTTCGATGTTGTAGATAACTATATTACTCGTAATTCTACTATTAGTGGTACTTTAACTTTGTCTAGAACATTCAGTGAAAATGAAACAGTAACCTATGCGATAGCTTATTATAAAAACACTACTAATAGTAATTTCAGTATTGATAATAATAGCCGTATTAGTACTAATTGTCCTTGTATATTAAAGACTAACAATACTATAGATAGTCTTACATATCCTATTAATTCTGTTAGTTTACCTAATAGTAGAAAATATATTGCTAGCGGAACTATAGTTTCCAGGTATATTCCTAAACAAGGTGATGTTATTGAAAGTAATAGTGGGAACGTATATGCTACAATTCATAACTTCTTAAGAAGAGATTTAAATAATTATTTTATAGTACTTAATTGCGGACGTACTATAAATTCAGCCCCAATACATTGGTATACATCAACTTATAATAATAATACTCTTGATAATAGTAATAGTCCTCTTATTCAAACAGGAGGAGGAGGAGCAGGAGGCGGTGCAAACTAAATTTGCTAATAATCTTTTAACACTATTTAATTCTTCAAATACTATTAGATATACTTATCTAAGTTAACTTTGTGGAGTTAAAATAAATTATAAGTAGTACTAAATAAATCTGCTTATATACTTGTATAAGCAGATTTTTATTTGTAATTTTGTAAAAACTTTAGTATGAAGAGATTATTATTAATAATACCTATACTTTTGTTACTTATATCCTGTTCTACAAAGAACAAAATAGTGGAAGTTCCTGTTCCTGTTGAAACTATAAAGACAGAATATATACATGACCTTAAAATAGATAGTGTATTTGTTAGGGATAGTATAGATAGATGGAGAGACGGTGATACTATATACATATATAAGGAGCATACCCACTATAAATATTTGAATAAAACAGATACAGTAATAAAGATAGATACTATACCTAAGATAGTAAAAGTAAAGGAAGAGACTATAAAGGAAGTGGAAAAGAAGGTGCCTGTAGAAGTTAATCATATAAAGTGGTATCAGAAGGGTCTTATGTGGACAGGATTAATATCTATACTTCTTATAGTTGGATTTATAATATATAAAATTAAGAAATAATATGGATGAATTAATTGTAGGGGCAATAGGTCTTGTTACTACTGTAGTTTCAGCATGGGCATCTTGGTTCTTCACAAGAAAGAAATACAGTGCTGAAGTAGATAATTCAATTATAGGTGGTATGCAGGACTCTCTTAAGTTCTATACATCTTTAAGTGATGACAATAAGACACGTCTCAATGAAATGATAGAGAGAAGCTCTAAAATTGAGGAGGAGAATAAAGTTCTTAGAGAGGAGAATAAGGCTTTAAAGGCACGTCAGGAAGAGTTAGAACAAGAACTTAATTTATTAAAGGCTAAAGTTGAAGAACTCCTTCTATTACAGAACAAGAAGTCTGATATAAAACCTTGTAAAAATAAGGTTAAGAAGGAAGTAAAAACTAAGAAAATAAAAGAGTAATGAAGGAAAAGATTAGTATATTTTATTACTAAAATAATATGAAATCAAAGATAGGTGAATTAAATGGAAAACCAATAGTAGTAGCATCTACTCCTGATGAAGTACTTAAGCATGAGATTGCTATAGAAATAGATAATACTACTAATAAAGTAAAAAGTTTAAAACAGAGAGACGGAGATCAGTTAATGTCTTTACTTGATGTGCCCCAAGAAGGAAATACTACATTTAGTGCAGATGTTTTATGTAGTTATGATGACGGGTCTACTTATAAAAGAAATATAGCATTATTTGATGTTACTAATAATAAGTGTCTCTTAGCTACAGATGGGGATACTTCTGATAAAGTATATAGTAATATAAAAACTCTCGATATAACGAATTTGCCAAGTAATTTAAATTTTACAGGTAAATCTGGTGCACAATCACAGTATCAGGTTATATTTAACTTTAATATATTAAATAAAAAAGATGAAGTAATAGATTTCTTTGATAATATATTAGGTATTAATTCTTCTGATACGGTATCTTCTAATTTAACAGACTCTAAATTAACTCTTATTTTTAATGAGTCTCTTGCAACACTAAAAATAACTGAATAACAACTAAAATTAATATAACTATGGCTTGTAAAAGTAAAGGTAAAGGTAAAGGTAAAGGTAAAGGTAAGAAATGCTAATATTAAATTTTAAACTATGGCTGGAAAAATGAAAAGACCAAAACCAATGAGTCCAAAAGCAGGTATTAAACCTGGTAAAAAGTATGCTTGTGGAGGGAAACTCAAGAAACGTAAATAAGTTATATTATAAACTGTTTATCATTGTATTGAAGTATATTCCTTCACTTATAGCTCTATGTTATATACTGAATACTGTTATGGCACTATTCGGTATATACATAGAGCCATTAAGTAATATAGCAAGAATGTCTTTACTTACTTGGATATTTCTTTATATAGCTACTTATGTATTTAAGTTCTGTATATATCATAGAATGTTTCTTTGGTATATATTGATAGATGATTTGTTGAATATCATAGATTACTATTATGAATTACCTATAGAAACAAGTAATCTTCTTATGATACATAATTCTATCATAGGTATATTTCTATTTATAATATTATATTTATATGTTAAAAATCATAAGAAATCAATTAGCAAAAATCATTGAAGATATTGATGTAGGTAACAGTAATCTAACTGAAAATGATGCTTTAGAATTAACTAAAGTGCTGCAATCTTATACAGATAAAACAGTAAAGATGAGTAAGTATCAAGCTTGTCAATATCTTAATATAAGTAGAGCTACTTTTGATAATTATGTTAGAGAAGGTAAACTGCCAAGAGGTAAGAAAGAGGCAGGATTTAAAGAGTTGTTTTGGTGTGAAAAAGATTTAGATAAACTTAAGAGAATTAACAAATGATTACTGAAACAAACTTTGAAGTACCTATATTTCATTTTAAAGTAGAAGTAGTTGTATTTGATAAGCTAGAAGAAGTTAGGGCAAAATACCCAGAGTTCTTACCAGAAGGATCTGATGCCTGTACAGTAGAATATGTAAATGTTTCAAGAGCAAAAGTAATAATTCCTTCAAAGAATTATGTCTGTGTAATACATGAACTTGAACATATAAAGAACCTTATATGGAAAGTTAAAGGGTACAGACCTCAGTCAGATAATGATGAAGTAGATGCTTATCTAATGGAATACTTATATGAAAGAATAGATAAAATTATAAAAAAGCACTTATCAATTTAATGCTACTTTATAAATACGTAACACTCATAAGGATAATACCTTATGGGTGTTATTTTTTATATATAGCATTGTTATGTTTCTCCGTAGGTTGTGTATAACTTTGCAAAAAGTAAGCTTACACAATTAATTTAATTTTAACTTTTCATTGTAAAACACTATGGAGAAAACTTATGTTTTTGATGCCAACTCTGGTAATAATGACAGCATGATGGGTCTTATAGCATCACTGTGTCAGCAAAGAGGTCTTGATCCTAATATGGTTGCTGCTATGATGAATAATAGAGGTGCAGGATGTGAAGGTCAGTGGTTTATTTGGGTTATATTCCTCTTCTTCTTAATGGGTTGGGGAGGTAATGGTTTTGGTGGTTTTGGTAGAAATGGCCAGAATGAAGGTAATTTCCTTGCTGGTCAATTAGCCAATGACTCTGGTAGAGAGCTTCTTATGCAGGCTATCAATGGTAATGCCAATGCTATTTCCCAATTATCTACTACTCTTAACTGTGATATAAATGCTATCCAAGGTGCTATCAATGGCTTACAGGGACAGCTTTGCCAGGTAGGTAATCAAGTAGGTATGGGTACTCAGCAAGTTGTAAATGCTATTCAGGCAGGTAATTGTCAGCTTGGTAATCAGTTAGCCCAGTGCTGCTGCAATATCCAGGACTCTATTACCAGAACAAACTATGAGAACCAAATCTCTAATCTGAATCAGACTAATACTCTTCAGAACTCCATTAACTTTGTAAATAGCTCTGTTGAAAGAGGTTTCTCTTCTGTAGCTTATGAAACAGCAAGCCAGACTTGTGAATTAAAGAATGCTATTGCAGCTCAGACACAAGTTATAAATGATAAGTTCTGTCAGCTTGAAATGAGAGAGATGGCTAGGGAAAATAGAGATCTTAGAGATCAAGTACAGGCTTATCAGCTCTCTGCTTCACAGCAAGCACAGACAGCTAATATAGTTAATCAGATAAGGCCTTGCCCAGTTCCTGCATATATTACTTGCAATCCTTATGGATGTGGATGTAACAATGGTTACTCCTTCAGTAATAATTGTGGATGTGGAAATTGCTAACCATTAAATCTAAAGAACTATGGCAGTAACAATTTCACCAGTAGGATTAGCTGCTGCTCCAGTAGCTAATACATTAGCTTTTATGGCTACTTACAAGGAAAAGCTGTGTCGCCCGTTCTGTATAGATTCAACTATACAACCTCAAGTATCTGTAGCTTATACTACAGGTACTCCAAGGTTGGTTGAGACAACTGTATTTATACCTGTAAAAGTAGTTATTACAGTTGTAACTCAGAATAATAGGTGTGGTTGTAATGCTCATACTCAGTTATTCACTGAAAACTTTGTAGTTGCATTTCAAGGTCAGACTGCACTACCTACAGCAGTAACACTTACTAATGTAGGAAGAGATCAATTTGGATCTAATATAAATTGTGGATGTGCTCACACATATACAATAAATGATTCTCTGACTATTACTATAACCCCACCAGCAGCACCAGCAGCATAATAACTAAAATAATTAAATAATATGTTTTCCAATTTAAGAACAAACAGTCAAATATATATCCTTCATAGGGATGCTACTCCTTATATAGAAATAGGGCAAGTTGTAAGTGTTTCTCAACCTAAACCTAGATTTCAAACTAATAACTATCTTACTCCACAGGAGCAAGTAGTTGATATAGTAGTAGGAGTAAATGGTAATAATATAACCTTACAGAACCTACCTGCAAATATGGATGTAGCAGATCAAGGAACTATAAATGGATCTTTATTTATATCCACTTCAAGAGATGCTATGAATTCTGAAGTAAATTCTATGAGACAAAAAAGTCTTGATATAGTAAATAGTGTAGAGCATCATAAAAAAGTAATTCAAGATTGTGAGTTATTATTACAAAGATTAAATCCTGAGTTTGCTGAACAAAAGCAACAGAAGCAAGAGATAGATATGCTTAAGACTCAAATGTCTGAAATAATGAGTGGTATGAAAGACCTTATGGCTCAACTTAAAAAGGAAAATACAAAAGAATAATAGTTATGGCAAAGATATTTCAAATTATGGATGAATACGAAGAAAGAGGAAGAGGTATGAGAAGAGAAGATGATGATTATATGCTTGAAAAAGCTTTCAAGGAAGGCTGTGAACATGGTTATAGAAAGGCTATGAGGGAAGCAGGTTTTGATGAAAGAAGGGATCTTCCTAGAATTAATTATAGAGAAGGCTTTGAAGAGAAGATTCAGAAGCTTAAAGAAAAGTATAAGTAATGGGTTTCAGGCAGCAATTCAAAATAAGAAAGTATGACTGGAATGTAGTAATATATTACACTGTAGATGAGAGTCAAAAGACTGAAATAGTTACTGAACTTAAAGAGCTTCGACCTAATAAAGAGACCTATGAAAAGCTAGAAAGAAACTTAATGAATGCTGAGCTTGATACAGGTTTTATTTATTCAAGCTTCTATAAGAAATTCTCACTTATAGTCATACATAAAGCTTCGAGTATAGGAGAATTTGTTAATACATTTGAGCATGAGAAGAATCATCTTGAGATGCACATATGTGAAGCTCTTGATATTAACCCTTACTCTGAGGAAGCTGCTGTACTTAGTGGAGAACTAGCTATGCAAATACTCAATGAAGCACTTTGTAATATAGCTGAACTATAATTTAAAGGGAGGTATTAAACCTCCCTTTATCTTTACTTTCTTATTTATATTCCATATAATATTTTATTTAGAATATTGTACAATATTAGAACTTTTTATAACTTTGCATCGAAGTTTAAATATTGAGAAGTTATATGGAAGAACTGTCATTAGACAACATCTTAACAGGTTCTGAGATAGAGAATTTGTTTACAGATGAAACACCACAGGAATCTACAACTGAGAATGTAGATAATAAAGAAGAAGAACCCCCTAAAGAGGATAAAGAAAAAGAAACTACTGAGGTTAATGTAGACTCGTTGTTTACAGATCAACCAGAGAGCGTAGGTAGTGAAGATATAGAGGAAAAGGAAGATACTGGCTCTAGTGAAGGCAGTACTTCTCCCAAATTTTATTCTTCCATTGCCAAAGCCTTTGCAGAGGAAGGTATCTTCCCTGACCTTGATAAAGAAGCTATTTCTAAAATAGAAACTCCCGAAGATTTTAGAACTCTTGTAGAAGACCAGATTAAAGCAGGTCTTGATGAAAGATATAAGAGAATTGATGATGCTCTTAATGCAGGAGTTGAACCTACAGCTATTAGAAGATATGAAGGTACTATTAATTATCTCAACAGTATTAATGATGATGCCTTAATGTCTGAGACAGATGAAGGAGAGAAATTAAGGAAGCAGCTAATTTATCAAGATTTCATTAATAGAGGGTATAGTAGAGAACGGGCCTCAAAAGAGGTTGAAAAGTCTCTTAATGGAGGTACTGATATTGATGATGCAAGAGAGGCTTTAAAAGGTAATAAGGAATTTTTCAAGTTCAGCTATGATAGAGCAGTTAAAGAAGCTAGAGAAGAAGAAGAAAAAGAATTAGAGGAGAGAAAGAAACAGGCTGAAGAACTTAAAAATTCTATACTCACTGATAAAAAAGTATTTGGTGATATAGAAGTAGATAAAGTTACACGAAAAAAGATTTATGATAATATAGTAAAACCTATTTATAAAGATCCTGAAACAGGAGATTTACTTACTGCTATTCAAAAGTATGAAGTAGAAAATAGAGTTGACTTTATTAAAAATTTAGGTCTTATTTTTACTCTTACTGATGGCTTTAAAACTCTAGATGGACTTGTAAAAGGAAAAGTAAGAAAGGAAGTAAAAAAAGGGTTCAGAGAACTGGAGAATACTCTAAATAACACTGCTAGAACCTCAGATGGTAATCTTAACTATGCAAGTGGAGTAGACTCAGAGTCCTTTATAGGTAAAGGCTGGACCATTGATGCGTAAAATATTTTAATCTTAAATTAATTAATGTATGGCTGGAAAGCTTAATAAATTTCAAATGGTGGGATTCTCCCATTGGAAGGGTTTAACTAAAGATAATCATCTTGGCCAAATCTTCCAGCTTGCTCCACAGAAAGCTACTAATCTAATGGTACAACTATTAGCTTGGTATAGGGGCAAGACTCTTGACACTTTCCTGAATCAATTTCCCGTTAACACTTTAGCGGCATAATAGGGAAACCTATTAATGAAAAGACATTAAATTGCTGGAAACTCCTTAGAGTCAGTTAAACTACAAAGTAAGCAGGAATGTTAAGCTTGAATGTTTGAAAATTAACTGAATTGGATAATCAGCAGCCAAACTCATAATTTAATGAGGAGGTTCAACGACTATAATATGTCCGTCCTAAGGGATGATGGTATAGTCTGAACTCTGTGGAGACATAGAGAGTTACATAGACATATGTAGAATAACACAATGTAAAGAATTTGATGATGATTCAGAATACTACTGGGATGTAATTGGTTCTACAAGAAGGAATATTCCTCTGCTTGAAGCAAGAGATGAGAATGGTAATGTAGTAACTGCATCAACTACTACTAATGTAGGTGTGGGTACTGCTGTATTTGAACTTGTATTTCCTGAAGATTGGTTTGCTGATGGTGAAGTAATCGTTGGTAATCTTAATGAGGTTTATCCCATGAGGATTCTTGGTAATCCTAGGATGGAAGGAACTAATGCGGTGTATAAGGTTGAATTGATGGGTGGTATCACTCAGGGTATTCCTGCTGAAAGACTTCTCCCTGGAGAGAGGTTTAGTTATGAATATGCTCCAGTAGAGAAAGCTCTATCAAGAAAAGTTGGTGATAAACTAATCTTATGTCACCTTGCAGCGTAATCTGCAATAAAAAATTGGGCAAAAACGGTGAAACTCAATCAGAGAATTGACAATACCGTGCTAACTTATTCCTAACTAGAATAAGTAGTGTAGAGAGTAGAATATGAGGATAAGATAATTATCTAATGAAAGGAATAATTTATAAAATTACCAATAAGGTAAATGGGAAGTCCTATATAGGACAGACTAGGTATACATTAGAGTTTAGATGGAGGCAACATATCCATAAAAAGGACAGCACATATTTTCATAATGCTATTAAAAAATATGGTCCTGACAGTTTCTCTCTTGAGATACTTGAAGAATGTCCCTACTCTAATTTAGATGAAAGAGAGATATTTTATATTGCCAAATATAATACTTTTAAGGAAGGGTATAACCTGACCATAGGAGGAGATGGTAATAGAAGGTTATTGCTAGATAATAGTTATGATGAGATAAAAGAGCTATATCTCTCTGGATTTAGTAGTAATAAAATAGCTACATTGTATAATGTAGATAAGGCAAGTATAGTTAAGATACTTAAACAATTGGGGGTTAAGATAAGGTCAAACGCTCTTAATATTAATAAACAGGAACTTGAGGAACTAGTAAGGGATTATCAGACTGGGTATTCTCTTAGAGAATTAGCCAAAAGATATAATTGTTCAGGTCCTGGACTGAAAGAGTTCCTTATCAGGAAGGGTGTAGACTTAAGAACAAGGTACAGTATCTTAGAAGATAAGGAGAGTCAACATAAGTTAATAGATGATTACACTTCTGGTACTAGAACTTTAGAAGAGTGCCAAAAGTATTATCATTGTAGCTATGCTACTTTAAAAAAAGTCCTTTCATTACATGGTATAAGTACTAATAAGAAACATTTTAAATTAACTGATAAACAATGTTTATCTGCTATAGAAATGTTTAATAGAGGTATTAAAGTACAAACTATAGCAAGGCACTTTAATGTAGATAAAGGTACTATATATTCTTTATTTAGAAGATACCATGTTAATTATCTGACAGTATAATTATTCCAAGAGTGTCCACCTCCTAACAGTAAATCTGTGGAGGAAGATGTACTCCAAAATGCTATGTGAATAGTTCATAGGATAAAGAGCCTATGATGCAAAATTTAGGTAAGATTCTCATCTCCTGTATCTATGAGGAATGAGTGGTCTACTATCAGGATTCAACATAAAGTTCCTGGTAATATGCTTAACAAGAAGCTTGCCTGTGGTATTCCTGTTTCTAAGGAAACTCCTACAGGTTACAAGAAGGATGTTGTTAATATGTGGATGCACTATGTTGACTGGGAGGTTGAACAGACTTTCTCAGAATACAAGAACAACATCTTAGCTTTTGGCAGAAGCAACAGGAATAACAATGGTGAATACATGAACTTCGGTAAGTCAGGCGAAGTTATTAAGATGGGTGCTGGTTTATTTGAGCAAATGGAAGTAGCTAATACTCAGTATTATAATAAGTTTAGCTTAAAACTTCTTGAAGATGCCTTATATGAATTATCTGCATCTAAACTTGACTTTGGTGATAGATACTTTGTAATTAAGACTGGTGAAAGAGGTGCAATCCAATTCCATAAAGCAGTACTACAGACTGTAAGTGGATGGACTCAATTTACACTAAATGGCGATGCACTTAATGTAGTTGAAAAGACACAAAGTAATCTTCACACTAATGCTCTAGCAGCTGGCTTCCAGTTTGTAGAGTATAGAGCACCAAATGGTGTTAGAGTAAAACTTGATGTCGATCCGTTAAGTAAGGCGGCATAATAGAGTAATCTATTATGAAAATTGGGCAAAAACGGTAAACTCCTTCTAATAATTATTCTAATAAACAAAGATTTATGATAGAAAAATTTAAAAAAATAAAAGGATATAGTCATTATAGAATATATAGTAATGGTAGAATTTATAGTGAGTTTGTTAACAGATATATAACTCCTACAGAAGATTCCTCTCATTATTTACAAAATACTCTAGTAGATGATAATGGGAATAGAAAGACTATTAAAACTCATAGATTAGTTGCAATGGCATTTCTTCCTAATCCAGAAAACCTTCCTGATGTAAATCATAAGGACTTTAATAGAAAAAATAATAATGTTGATAATCTTGAATGGTGCACGGAAAAGTATAATACCCAATATACAGCATTGTATAATATAGATAATAACAAAGGGTCTTATATGAATTTATCCCCACTTACTGAGGAACATGTACTATTAATACCAACATTATTAAATTATGGCTTTAGTGTTAAACTTATAAGTAGACTTTATAGAGTTGGACATATAACCATAAGAAATATTATAACAGGTAAAACTTGGAGATGGTTAAAACTAAACTTTAATAGGAAGTCTTTTATAAGAGATTCTATAACTATTCCAAGAAATCTTTATGATGAATTACTAAAGGTAGGAGTGGACAATACCGTGCTAAACTCTAGAGTTAAAGTACTAGAGTCAGTGTAACGCATAGTAGTTGAAACTTTAATAGAAGAATATAATACTACCACGAGTGCCCGACATCCTTTTGGATGATGATATATGCTGACCTTATACAATGATAAAGTATAAGAAATGTAGATAAAAAGCTGCATGATAACAAAGTGATTACGACGATCCTATAAGAAATAAGGTACAACACCCTGATGGTGGTCCTGCCTTCTCTTATAGATATGATATCATGTATATTGGTACAATGGATCAGCCCAATATCTTCAAGTGTAAGATAAAGGGACAGGATGAATTTAGGGGCTATCAGTGGGGATTAGCGGCGTAAGCCTTTACACATTTCTCAGTTCCCAATCCACGGCCTAGAAACAGAAGAGGTGGATAAATAAAACAAGGTTAATTGCTGGAAGTTCCTTAGAGCTTTCACTGCTTTTTAAACTTCAAACATTTAAATATGGAAGTAATAGAATTATGGAGGAGAGTGCCTGGATATCTATTTATAGAGGTGAGTACTCTAGGTAGAGTTAAAAAATTGGCACATGGTAGAAATAAAAAGGATAGAATACTATCAAACTTTGTAAAAGATAGGGATGGTTATTGTAGATGCTCAGTTATGAAAGAATCTGGAGAATATACACAAAGGTGTGTACATCAATTAGTAGCCGCTGCATTTTTGGATAATCCTGACAATAAACCTCATGTTAACCATATAGATGGTAATAGAGTTAACAATAAAGTTGAAAATCTAGAGTGGGTAACTCCTAAAGAAAATGTAATTCACTCTTTTAAATATGGAGCTAGGAAAGCTTGTAAGAAAGTTCCTAGAAAGACTATTCTTACAGATTTTCAAATATCTCAGATAGATACCTTAAGAAGTTTATATACAGTTAACCAAATAGCTAAACTATTTAATATAGAATACCAATCCCTTAAGAATGTAATTCATAAAAAGAAACAATGTGAAAGATTGGATAATCAGCAGCCAAGCAATTATAACTCAATTTATAATTGAAGGTTCAACGACTATCCCTTATGGGAGTAGGGTTCAAGTGGACCCGAAATGCCTTGCTCAGTTAATAACTGATGAAGATATAGTCTGAACTCTATTGAAAGATAGAGATAATACATGGAAACGATGTATTAGTAACATTAAAATGTGAGAAATCCATTTACTGGTCAATTAGGAAACCAATTTATGTCGTATGATGAAGACTCAGCTACCTTCCATAGGATGGCAACACTTGGTATCTGTGTTCTTGATCCAACTAGAACAATGTCACTTATTCCTGCAATACTTCAGGGATAACTTAAATAAGGGGGAGAGAGTGTCTCTCCTCCCTTATTAATCTTTAAAGGAGAAGATATGGCAAAGAAAAATACGGAAGAAATAGATGCAGTACAGATTGATTTATCTGATGAACTGCCATTAAAAGAAGTGCCTAGAACTTCTATTTCTACAATAGAAGAACCTACAATGAGAAAGGTACCAAAACAGCTAATTAACTGTTTAAGAAATGAAAGAGTAATTGTAAGACATATACCTAAACTTAGTGGTATGATTACCAACCCTAAACACATTCTATACGGGGGTATGGCAGATAATGCTACTAAGATATTTACAGTACCTAGACTTAGCTCAGGTATGTATGTAAATGTACTTACAGATGATGAAAAAGCCTATTTAGAATATATTATGAGGCTTGAAGTAAATGCTCTTTCTATATATAAGAAAGTGGATAATTTCTGGGATGACTCAAATGATAAAGGTATTTCTAGAGTAAGACTTACTAAGCAAGATAACTATCTTAATTTATCTGACCCAGAGGATTATATTAGATATAAGATTCTTTTAGCTAATAAGAATTATATCGCACCTTCATTAGAAGCATTACAGGATGCTCCTAAAGCAAGTTATCAATTTGTAATTATCTCTGAGGGGGATGAAACAAAGAATGCTAAAGTTAATATGAGTACTACAATGAAGTGCTATAAAGAGTTTGGTAAGATAGAAGAAGATGCAGATATATTAAGAGTTATTATTGAAACTATTGATGGCAGACCTCTTGCTTCTACATCTAAACTTGAGTTCTTACAGACAAAAGCTAATGATCTTATTCAGGCTGATAGTAAGATATTCTTGAAAGTTATCACAGATCCAATGTTACCTACAAAGGTTCTTATTAAAAAATCTATTGAGGCAGGTCTTATATCTAAAAGAGGAAATTATCTATATCTAAGGAGTGACAATTCTCCATTGTGTGAAGCTAATGAAGAGCCTACTCTTAATATAGCAGCCAAGTATCTTAATAATCCTAGACATCAGGAAGTGAAGTTTAGCTTGGAAGCTAAATTAAAATAACTCACTCTATACTTATAGAGTAAAAGAATATGCTATGACTAACCAAGAATTTAGTAACGAATTTGACGTACTCTATAATAGTATTATGAGTAACCAAGCTCCTGGACTTGATGAATATGAAAAATCAGTATTCTTAACAAAAGCTCAGGATGAAATAATAAAGTCCTACTTTAATCCTAGAAAAAATAAAACACAGGAAGGATTTGATGCAAATGAGGAAAGACAGATAGACTTTTCTATGATACTAAGGAGTGCAGTATATGATACTATTGAATACATACCTTTAGTAGAAGATGAAGAAGCTGCTACCCCAATTATATTAAAGACCCTTCAAGAAGTAAAGAAGGTATTAGTTAAAGGAGAAGGAGAGACTCCTGAACTATCTACTAACTATAAAATAGATGAGACCTTCTTAAAAGTAATTCCAGGTAGAACAGCAGTAGGTAAACCTACTAAATATACAGTCATTCCTTTTATTGACAGTTTCTTTGATATGAGAGACAATACTAAGTCTATAGCTCTTGAAGATGGTATCTTAATGTTTATTAATGAATATGTAGAAGTTACCAGAAATACTAATAAAGCAAGACTTAGTATAGTCCCTGTAAATTATAGAGAATATTCAAGATTAATGAGCAAGCCTTACAAGAGACCTATTAAAAATCAAGCTTGGAGATTACTTGATAATAGTGACGGAAATAAAAAGGCTGAAATTATAGTAGGACCAAATGATACTATTGATAGATATGTAGTTAGGTATATAAAGAGGCCTAGGGCAATAGTTCTTGATAATTTTGATGATGTATCTATTGATGGTGTTAAGACTGCACAAGAATGTGAATTAGATCCTATACTGCATCCTGAGATTTTACAAAGAGCTGTAGAACTTGCTAAAGCTGCTTATAATGGGGATCTTACTTCACAGATAGCCTTAGGTCAAAGTTCTCAAACTGATAAGGGTATTATAACTCAAAGTAATTAATTATGACGAATGAAGAGTTCTCAAATGAATTTGATGTCTTAGTTAGTAATAATTCCAGTATCAAACCCACTGGAGTAGACTCTACTCTATATGAATTTGATGAATATGAAAAGTCTACATTCCTTACAAAGGCACAAGAGAATATAGTTATATCTCTTTACAGAGGTACACTTGTAGGTAATTCATTTGAAGAGACAGAGGAACTTAGAAGATATTTAGATAGCTTAGTAAAGACATACTCTACTTCTGATAAGGTAAAAGGAGAAGGTCTTACTAATAATTCTTATCTCTTTAATATTCCCCAAGATACCTTATTCATAACTTATGAATCTGTAATATCTCAAGATTCAAAGTTAGGATGTGCTAAAGGGTCTATTATGGAAGTGGTTCCTGTTTCTCAGGATGAACTCTACAAAACAAATAGTAATCCATTTAGAAATGCTAATAAGAGAAGGGTATTAAGACTTGATGCTAAAGGTAATACTGTAGAGCTTATCTCTGTATTTGACATAGATAAATACCAAATTAGGTATTTAGCCAAACCAGAACCTATTATTCTTGTTGACTTACCAGATGGATTAACTATAGGAAAGACTAAAGACTTTCCAGGAAATAAAGCAACTGAGTGTAAATTAAATCCTGCAATACATAGAGTGATACTAGAAATGGCAGTTAGCCTTGCCTTGAAGAGTAGAACTGATGCAGGTAAGTAAAATTTAATAAAATAAATTATGGTATTTTCAACTAACCAAGTAAGACAACTTTATGTAGTTACAGCAGTACAAGGTACTGCAAATAAGACTGATGGTACAGTAGCTGAATCAGCTTCTGCTGGTACTATTGCTCTCAAGGCTGATAAGGAAGGTAAGAATTTATACTTCCAATATAAAGGAGCTGATAATTTAATGAGAAGTGATCTTATTAATAAAGATAATATCCTTTGTGTGAAGGCTGTAAGTGCAGAGGCTAGTGCTCAGAAGTATGCACTTAAGAAAGCTGTAGTAAAGCTTGATGCAGATATTAATGAAGGTAAGCCTATAGCAGGCCAAGACTATATCCTTAGAATCTGTATTAATCCTTATGTAGGTATGTCTGATGAAGAGCCATACTTTAAGTATGGTGCAGTTCATGCTGTAAAAGATATGTCTCCTGCTAAGTTCTATACTAAGCTTGCTGCTTCCCTCTTTAAGAACTTCAGTAGAGAACTTAATAAGATGCTTGAGTTCACTATCTCTGGAAAGACTGTAGGTAGAGTAAAAACTAGTGCAGATGGTACAGAAACACTAATTGATACTTCAGGTGCTGCTATTACTGTAACAGATACTTATACTGACGGTATTACAATTACTGAAATAGAGCAGGATTGGGTTCTTGGTATTAAAGAGCAGACTCATGTAAACTTTACTATTATTCCTACTACTGTATCTTATAATGGGGATGAGGTTAAATGGGGAACTGTTACTTATAGTAACAGCACTACTACAAGAAATAATGGTAGACTTATTGCAGATCTTGAATATTTCTGTATGGGTGAAAGAGGTGATCAATATAGGAATGTTGGTTGGCCTAATGTTATTCCTACCAAGTATCTTGTTGACCCAGATACTGCATATAACATACTTGAGATCCATTATGCTTATGTAGGTTCTAATGAAGGTCCTCAGAAGTCTGAGAAGGATATTACTATTGTTTGCAGTACTAAAGCAACACTTAATAAACTTATTGGTCAGCTTTCAACTGCCTCTGGATTAACTATTGCAGAATTAACCTAATCATAGGGGAGGTCATAAGCCTCCCTTTTTTATTATACTTATATGATAAAATATAATACACTCGAAATAGATGGGGATAATCTTCTATTGGCGTTTGAAGTAGAGGATAAGACATATTATAATAATGTAACTATAAAAGGAATCAGAGTAGACACCTCAGCTACTTATGGTACAGACACTCCCTATTATACCAGTACTATAAATAATAGTACAAACTATAAAGAGGGTATTCCTATTCCAGATGCTAAAAAAGAGCTTCTTGTTATTACTCCACAGGTTAATGCTGTAATCCCTACTGATGCTCCTTGTGGAGCTGATATAGTCGATAAAGCAGCTATCTATGATAAAAGTGTCTTACTTGATAAGGGACTTGCATATCTTAATGAATTAGGGGATACTTGTGAAATATCAAAAGGATTTATAGACTTTATTCTTAAAAGGTATGCTATTGATATGGCCATAGACACCTGTAATTATAATACTGCAATTAAACACTGGAAAATGCTCACAATGACTAAAGGAACTACTATAAAAGGATGTGGATGTAATGGATAGACTTTATGATACTCTTAATAAGTACTTTAAGAGATTATCTCAAGTAGGTTATATTCCTGACAATGATACATTCTCTGTTCTAGTACTGAAATATATTACAGACTTAGAAAAGGAATATCCACTTACTCAAGAACAGAGCTTTATTATAGAAAAAGCTTTATCCTGTTTACAGGGAAGTTGTCTTATTCCTTATAGTTCATGTAAAAGAACTTGTATATAATAAAATATAAAAACTGTTATGCTCTTGCAGGATAAGTAAACTTTACTTACCTTTGTAGGAGCATTTTAATTATAAGAATATGACGTATAGAGAGATTATATATATGTGTCTTGATCAGTTAAAAGTAGCAAGTGATGATAGCTATTTTACTGTAGAGCACGTGCTATTTCTTGTATCAAAGATAAGAGCTTTAATACTTAAACAAAGATACTCTGATATAAGAAAGGATATCCCCCAAAGTAACTACCAAACTATATGCCTTGATCTTAAACAAGTACCAGCTATTGATGGAGAACCTTGTGAAGGTAGTGCTTATCTTAGAAGTGAGGAGAAAGTTCCTTTTACTATGTCTATAGGAACTAACACAATATACCCTGTTGATTTTTATCAAGGTACACATATTACTTATGTAAGTAGAGAAAGGATGAGATACGTAGGAAAGAATAAATGGCTTAAGAATATCATCTATGTATCAAAAGGGCCAGATGATTATTTATATTTTAAGTCAAGTAACCCTCAGTTTCTCTATCTTGAAAAAGTAAGAATGACAGGCATCTTTGAAGACCCTGATAAAGCAGCAGAATTAGAATGTGATAATGATGGTACCAGACCATGTGATGTATTAGATAGGGAATTCCCGTTAGAAGAAGGTCTTGTTTCTACAGTAATGGAACTTACAGTCAAGTATTTATCTGGGGCAATATATAAGCCTAAGGATACAAGTAATAATGCCAGTGATGATATGTCTGACCTTATTACATTTATAAGAAGAAATATGAAGTCTTCTTTCCAAAAACAACTTGAAGAATAATGGATGAATTTAGGAAACAAGTTCTTAAAGTAGATGGTCCCAGAGTACACAAAGTAAAAGGTTCTTATGGTGTTTATGATGCCTATAAATATATAAGAAAGAATAAATGGTTTGATATAGGGCAACCTGTCACAGAGCATCAGTTCTATTCAATTATACGCAAGGTAAATAATCTTCTTGTTGAATCACTTAAAGAAGGACATGATATAGAATTACCTTGTAGAATGGGAACTATAGAAGTAAGAAAGTATGATGCAATGTTTTCTATTAAAGATGGTAAAGTAAAAACTAATCTTCCTATTGATTGGGACAGAACACTTAAATTATGGTCAGAAGATGAGGAAGCCTTTAAAAAGAAGACCCTTATTAAAATGGAGGAGAAAGAAGTCTTTAAAGTATTCTATAACAGGATTAAAGCAAACTACAATAATAAATCCTTTTATGAGTTTGCTGTAAATAGGGATCTTAAAAGAAGTTTAAAGAGAAGAATTAAGAATGGTAATTTTGATGCTTTTAAGTTATGACAAAATATATTAGTATAAGGCAGATACTTGACAATCTGATGGATAACCCTCTTCTACAAGATTTATCTTTAGAAAGAGCAGTTAATTATGCTGTTAGATTTATACAGAAAGTAGGTATGCCCTCAATATTTTTAGAGAAAACAGAAGAAATTGAAATAAAAGATTATAGAGGTAAATTACCGTGTGATTTTTATGAGATGATACAAGTAAGAGCAGTAGGACATAATTGTAATGGTACATTTCATGAAGTATTAAGGTACTCTACTGATTCATTCCATATGAGTCCTAATAAGACAGTAGATAATGATCTTACTTATAAGTTACAGGGAAGTTGTATATTTACTTCTATAAAAGAAGGGGCTATTGAAGTTGCTTATAGAGCCTTTAATACTGATGAAGAGGGATTTCCTCTTATTCCAGAAAATGGCTCTTTTGAAGAAGCACTTGAGCTTTTTATAAAAGTGAGACATTTT
>ENA-OWPN01000817-OWPN01000817.1-human-gut-metagenome-genome-assembly--contig:-NODE-817-length-35902-cov-4.622563_pt1 | contig 35902 bp, 26 predicted proteins | sample MGYA00248266_ERZ651850 | MGnify/ENA primary metagenome ERZ651850 (study PRJEB26924, sample SAMEA4378296) | human gut metagenome | biome: human gut; feature: human-associated habitat; material: faeces... | reverse complement strand
CTCCGGTTTTGGTTGCCACAGCCGTCAATGTGGGCTTGCCGACTATTATCGGCAGATCCACCTCTTTTTCCTAAAAGGGGAGTCAGGTAGCGAACTTGATAGCTCGATCCAGCAGCAAAAAATATACAATGAAACACCCTGGAAGGGAAACTTACTTTGGAAAGTATTTCTAAAAACCTATGTAGGTTATACCAAAAATCAGGAAATACGAACTCCGAACTTTCAATTGTTGATGGAAAAGCTTCGTGAAAAATATGGAACAACAGAGAATATTCCACAATCTTTCCGTGACAAGTTTCGCTCACTTTCACTACCGATGATGAAATGGACTAACATTCTTACGTTCAATACTCGCGCCATCGTATTATATATTACTTGCTTGATTGATTTACCATGGATTTACTTCTTTTTTGAGATTGTCATAATGACAGCGATCTATTATCACATGCGTTTCAAACATGAAAAATTCTGCAAAGAACTATGTTCTCAATAGAATATTATACGCGTATTTCGGGACACTCGATAAAAAAGAGACTGTCGTACTTTTGTAATGTTTTGTTTAGGGGTAAAGTAGAAATTGATGATAGGATGTTGTAATGGGAAAAAAGATTGTTTTTTTGCTGATATCCTTGTTCTTCGTCTGGGAAATAAATGCTCAGAATACGACAATAAAGGGTATCGTAATCGATTCAATTACTGGAGAAGGACTACCTTATGTCTCTCTCATATTCAAGGGTACGACTATAGGAACAGCTACCGATGGTGATGGGAATTTTTCATTCTCAACTGTAATTTCAGCTCGGATACTGGAAGTATCGTATCTGGGATATGACCCGAAAGAGGTGAAAATTGCTTTGGGAAAAACAAATGACTTAAAAATACAATTGGCTCCGAACGGAATTATATTGAATGAAGTGGTTATCAAACCCCAAAAGGAAAGATACAGTAAAAAAGAAAATCCGGCTGTCGAATTAGTGAAGCAGGTGATTGCTTTGCGGGAAAGCAATAATCCTCGCAATCATGACTATTTCCGGTACGACCAGTATGAAAAAATGATCTTTGCAATGAATGATTATACTCCAAAACCTAAAAAGAACGGTAAGACTGGAAAATTTGATTTTCTGATTGATTTTATTGACACGTTGGATATAGGTACGACTATTCTTCCTGTTTCTGAAAAAGAAAAAGTCGGAACGGTTTATTATCGCAAAAATCCGAAGTCAGAGAAATTTATTGTGAAAGGTAACAAATCATCCGGAGTAGATGAAGTTTTTTCCCGCGACGGTATTCAGCAATTTCTGAATGAAGTGTTCCGGGAAGTCGATATTTTCAAAAATGATATACCTTTATTTCTGCAGAGATTTGTAAGTCCGCTTTCTACGATTGGACCGAACTATTATAAATACTATTTACTCGATACACTGGATGTGAGCGGGCAAAAATGCGTGGATCTGGGTTTTGTACCCTTCAATTCAGAAACATTTGGTTTTACCGGTCATCTTTACGTGACACTTGATTCTACCTTTTTTGTTCAGAAAGCAATATTCAATGTGCCTAAAGACATCAACCTGAATTTTGTATCCAGAATGACAATCGAGCAGGCTTTCGAACGTGTACCGGATGGTACTCGTATTATCACAAAAGACGATATCAGTGTGAACTTTAAGTTAAATGAGAAAACTAAGGGAATGTATGCACGACGGTTGAATATTTACAGCAATCAATCCTTTGAGGAACCTGATGCTGAACAGGCCCGGATCTTTAAAGAAAGTGCACCTGTTATAACCTTGAAAGAAGCATATCAGCAGCCAGAAGATTTTTGGACAGACAACCGACCTGATGAAGCAGCTAAGAAAAATCCAAACTCGGTGAAAAATTTGATGGCGAAACTTCGTTCTGTTCCAGTTTTTTATGTAACAGAAAAAGTTGTTTCGACACTAGTGTCTGGCTATATCGCAACAAATAAAGACCCAATGAAAAGCAAATTCGAATTTGGTCCAATGAATACAACAATCAGTGGTAATTCTATTGAAGGTGCCCGTTTTCGTGTAGGAGGAACAACGACACCGGCATTCAACAAAAATTTATTTTTCGATGGTTACATGGCATATGGAACAAAAGACAAGAAGCTGAAATACAATGCTCTTGTAGAATATTCATTCAATGATCGTAAGGAGTTCCGCAAAGAATTTCCATTGAACTCAATCCGTTTTGAATATATGTACGATATCAATAAATTAGGACAACAATATATGTATACAAGTAAAGATAACATCCTTTTGTCAATAAGACGTCAAAAGGATACACGGGCTACGTATCTCCGTCAAGCTGAGTTGACTTATTCTTATGAACATTACAATGGCCTGTCATATAATACAATTGTACGCAACCGTCGTGAATATGCCACAGAATATGCTGTTTTCGATCGTATCAACACAGACGGAACCATCAGCTCTCTTAGACATTACGATATGACTGAACTGGAACTGAAGTTTCGTTATGCTAGAAATGAAAAGTTTTATCAGACACGCAACAATCGTATTCCAATTACATACGATGCTCTAATTTTTAATTTCAGCCATGTGATGGCCAAAAAAGACCTGCTAGGCTCAGCTTATGATTATCATCGTACAGATATTGGTGTTCAGAAACGTTTATGGTTCTCGGCTTTCGGTTATCTCGATATTATAACCAAAGCAGGAAAAGTGTGGACCAAAGTTCCATATCCGTTATTGATCCTGCCGAATGCCAATCTATCCTATACTATTCAGCCGGAAGCCTATACGAATATGAATGCGATGGAATTCATCAATGATGAGTATGCATCCTGGGATTTAACATATTATATGAATGGAAATCTCCTGAACCGTCTTCCCCTTATCAAGAAGTTAAAAGCAAGAGAAGTCTTTGCTTTTCGCGGTTTGTGGGGACATCTGACAGATAAGAATAATCCTGCGAAAGGGAGGGAGGGACTGTATCTTTTCCCTTATGGTTCTTATACATTGGGCAAAACTCCTTATATGGAAGCTAGTGTAGGTGTTGAAAATATCTTTCAGTTCCTTCGTATTGATTATGTATGGCGTTTGAATTATCGTGATCATCCAGGTATTCAAACAAAAGGAGTTCGCTGTACAATGAGACTGTCGTTCTGAATCTTTCATAATCATAATAGTTCCGTAAAAGAAAAAGGCATCCGTATTGCAGATGCCTTTTTTCTATACCATAGTGAGAAAAAGTTATTTCAGATTCAAAACACTTCTTTCTTCACCAATTCCAGACTTGTTGGAAGGAGTTGACTTACGTGTACAATAATCGAACTCTGCAGATTTTTCTCCGCTAAATGATTTCCATTTTAATTTCAGTTTAACGGTTTTACCTTGTGTGTCAGGCAGACTGTCCAGTTTGAACGCGACTAATCCATCACCTTCAGCACCGTAAACATCTCCATAAGCATTGTGGCGGAATTCTACCTCATAAGGATTAGCAGGATCCTGGTTTACCAATAAATTTACGAAATGAGCCTTATTACGATCTCCCCATAATGTTCTGAAACGAAGTGTCAGATAACCATCTTCTGCTATTGTCACCCAATCTTTAATCATTTCAACAGGATCAGCTCCATATACAGAGTCATTATCGACTCCCAAATCCGGAGCAGTTTGCTTAGTTAATATACTGTCTATCCAATTGATATGAACAGCTTTGCTATAACCTTCGCTAGGTTCGTTCACTTCACTGAAATTAACTAATGCTCTAACTTCCTTATTCCCAAAAGGAGAGGAGGTTATATTTGCAGGTAGCAAGGTTGTTGTGTCATCCAATTGCAGGAAAAATGAATTATCACTAACCGGCTTCACTGTCACTAGTGCGTTTGGAATCATATATCCATAATGATAGTCATCATTATCATCTAAACATGACTGAAAAGTCAGAGAAGTAAACAAAACGCCTGTGGCCATTAAAAATAATCTCAACGTCTTCATAGCTTATATCACTAAATTATTAATTGTTTATATGAAAGAAGATGGATAAGAGTTTGAAAATGCTGCAAAGAAGATTGATAAAATATATTAATAGCTCAATTAAAAACATTGTAGCTCTTGATTAAAGAAAATCTCTAAATAATTAAGGAAGATGATAGGGGTATTTTCTTTTTTTCTGTCTTATGTATGAAGTTGAATTTAAAAAGGAGAAAAATGGAAACAACAAAAAGAGAAAATCAAGTACCTATGTTGTGGTATTGGAGTGTTCCTGAAAACGGCATGGATATAGAAGATTGTGAGATGATAGCAAAGGAAAACCTTGTTAATTGTCAGATTAACAGGTATAGGGATATGCATATCGCATTTATTTAAAAACGAACAAATACAACGCAAAAAGGCATATGTCGTATCTTACCTGATACGACATATGCCTTTTTAGCTTTTATTAGCATACGGAAGCAAAACATATATAAATGACATTTTGTTATAATAGCGTATAAAATATAGTTCTTTGACGAAAATAGTTCTGTATATATGCTTGAAATAAGCAGGAAAAAATAACAGAAAATTAGTTAGTAGTCAGAACTAAATAAACCTTATCATTGTTATAATGATACACAGAGCTTAGAAGAAAGATTCTGTAATAATTATGTTAGTAGTATTTGTTTTTTCATATAAGTAGAGTTTGTTATTTGTTTGGTCCGTATGTAACTGTGAAGTTATATACGGATTTTTTATATAGTATAATTCGTTGTTTTACACTTTATCAATATAATATACTTTCACTACTACTTTTTATAATCACCATTATGTTTAATAGAAATATTTGAAATCTCTATCTCTTGCCTATTTTCTTGAATTTGAAACGCATGGAAAATACGATAGTCTGGAGATACACGGACAAAAAAATAGCCGTCTCGATTGTGAGACGGCTATTTTTTATATAATAAAATGATTATTATTTGTTCATTTCAGCTTCGATAGCTTCCAGTTCCGGACCCATGTTCAGATTATAATAGATACCTCTTAAAGCAATCATATATTCTGATTCATCAGGTTTTAATTCGTGAGCTTTCTGAAAATAAGGAAGAGCTTTTTTGAAAAGATCTTTAGCTACAGCTAATTCTTCCTGATATTTCTTACTATCATTGATCATATTAGCCTCACCTTGTTTGTTTACACCCTGGTTGTAATATACACGACCTAAGCTAGACAAAGATTCAGCTGATTCCGGATTGATTTCCAATGCTTTCTTGAAGAATTCTTCAGCCTTTGCATAATCTTTCAAACCTGTTTCATAAACGATACCCATCACATGATAAAGCTGTCCGTTCTCCGGATTCTTAGCAATAGCTGTTGTCAGATTTTCGATAGCCTTTTCATTCTGACCTGAACGAACATATGTATCGATCAAACTCATCAGATAAAAGTCTTCATTCGGAAATTTTACCAAACCTTCTTCCAATGTTTTTATGTGATTTACAGAATCACCTGCTTGCTGATATTCATAAGCCAGATACTGATAAACATCATTCTGTCTGAAATCTGTGTCTTTAGCACGGCTCAAAGCTTTGATAGCTGTAGGAGAATCACCCAGCTGAGTTGCAGCTACAGCAGCATAGAACTGAACTGTCATGAAAGTAGAGTCTTTCTCTGCAGTCTGAGTTCCTTCAAACATGGGTAATTCAGAGATTTCCAGATACTGATTGAAGAAATCATAAGCTTTCTTATAATCTTTCTGATCGAAATAGTAAGCACCACCGTTGAAATAATATACATGATCAGCACTCAAGATACTCTTGATGTCTTTTGTATATTTAGGTTTGATTTTACCTTTTTCATTAGGTAATTGATCCAGTTCGTAAGCTTTCTTGAAATAAGGAAGGATAGCGATCAATGCATCATACATAACCGGTTCGTTCGGCTGCTGTCCCAAAATCTGTTTTGTTCTTTCTGCACTAAACTGCTGATCTTCGATAAAACCTGCAACATACCATGTTTGAGCATCATCCTTTGATTCAGGATTTTCCATGGCTCCTTTGATTAAGGCTCTTGCTTCAGTAAAGTCAGCCTTGTCTCCTTTTGCAATACCCTGTGCTTCTTTAACGGCTTTCTTTTGAGCGAAAGAGGCAGAAGATGCTGCAACACATAATGCAACTGTTAACAATAATCGTTTCATTGTGATAGTAATTTGAGATTAATATTTCTATTTGTTTAAATTATTCATTTGTTGTCTCTTCAGTATCATTTGCGATATCTTCAGATCCTCCAAACCCGGTTAATTTTTCATTATTCTCATTCTGAGCATCCAGTTCAGCGTTTTCGTCATCCACCTCCTGCTCATCCGGTTCGGATAATACCTTACATACCGAGGCTATTTCATCGTTACGTTTACCTAAGTTGATCAGGCGTACACCTTGCGTTGCACGTCCGATAACGTTCAAGTCGGTAACTTTCATACGAATAGCAATACCGGACTTGTTGATGATCATGATATCATTTTCTACTGTAACATTTTTAATGGCAACAAGTTTACCTGTCTTATCTGTAATGTTGAGCGTCTTAACACCTTTACCGCCACGGTTCGTCATACGGTAATCTTCCACAACCGAACGTTTTCCGTAACCCTGCTCAGAAACAACTAATACCGTATCGGCTTCCTTGTCTTTGATACATACCATTCCTACAACTTCATCGGCAGGATCGTCATCCAATGTCATACCCCTTACTCCGGATGCTGTACGTCCCATTACACGAACAGCACTTTCATGGAAACGTATAGCACGTCCATTACGGTTTGCAATCAGCACTTCATTATTGCCGTTTGTCAAACAAACTTCGATCAAGCCGTCGTCTTCACGCAATGTGATGGCGTTTACACCATTCTGGCGCGGACGTGAATATGCTTCAAGCAATGTTTTCTTGATAACACCTTTCTTGGTACAGAACAGCAGATAATGTGAATTGATAAATTCGGTATCAGTTGTCAGTTTCTTTACACGGATAAAAGCATTTACTTTATCATCCGGTTCGATATTCAATAAATTCTGGATAGCTCTACCCTTCGCATTCTTAGCTCCTTCAGGTATTTCGTATACTTTCAGCCAATAACATTTACCTTTTGCCGTAAATATCAGCAAGGTTGCATGCATGGATGCCGGATAGATATATTCTACGAAGTCTTCGTCACGTGTTACCGATCCCTTTGCTCCTACTCCGCCACGTCCCTGGGCACGGAATTCGCTCAGTGGCGTACGCTTGATGTATCCCATGTGAGAAATGGTGATAATCATTTCATCATCCGCATAGAAATCTTCCGGATTCAGTTCTTCGGAAGCATATACGATATCCGTTTTACGCTCATCGCCAAACTTTTCTTTTACTTCTTCCAGTTCTCCTTTGATAACCTCCATACGAACATCCTCGTTTTCAAGAATTTCTTTTAAACGGGCGATCAACTTCTCTATTTCTTCGTATTCCGCACGCAGTTTATCCTGTTCCAGTCCGGTCAACTGGCGAAGTCTCATTTCAACAATGGCACGTGCCTGAATATCAGACAGCGAGAAACGTTCCATCAAACGTTCGATAGCCTCATTCGGGCTTTTCGATGATTTGATGATAGCGATTACTTCGTCGATATTGTCTGAGGCAATGATCAAACCTTCCAGGATATGCGCTCTTTCTTCCGCTTTCTTCAGTTCGAAACGTGTACGACGGATAACAACTTCATGCCGATGTTCGATAAAAGCCTTGATCATATCTTTCAAGTTCAACTGTCTCGGACGACCGTTGACCAAAGCGATATTGTTTACACTGAAAGAAGATTGCAGTGCAGTCAGCTTATACAATTTATTCAGTACAACACCAGAGTTGGCATCACGTTTCACATCGACGACAATACGCATACCGTTACGGTCGGATTCATCGTTCACGTTGGAAATACCGTCAATACGTTTATCGTTTACCAGATCAGCTATATACTTGATCAATTCAGCCTTATTAACAAGATAAGGAATTTCGGTAATAACAATCTTCTCGTGATTGTTTTCTACTTCAATCTCTGCTTTACCACGGAGGATGATACGTCCTCTACCGGTTTCAAAAGCTTCTTTTACGCCGGCATATCCGTAGATCGTTGCACCGGTCGGAAAGTCAGGAGCTTTGATATATTGCATCAATCCTTCTACGTCAATATCTCCACGAGCGTCGATATAGGCAATACATCCGTCAAGTACTTCGGTCAAATTGTGTGTCGGCATATTTGTAGCCATACCAACAGCAATACCCGAACCTCCATTTACCAGCAGATTAGGAATACGGGTCGGCAACACAGTCGGTTCTTTCAGCGTATCATCAAAGTTCAGCTGAAAATCTACTGTATCCTTCTCGATGTCCCGGAGCATTTCCTCGGCAAGCTTACTTAATCTTGCCTCCGTGTAACGCATAGCGGCAGGACTGTCACCGTCCACAGAACCAAAGTTACCTTGTCCATCGACCAATGTATAACGCATAGACCATGTCTGTGCCATACGAACCATTGCGAAATAGACGGACAAGTCGCCATGTGGATGATATTTACCTAAAACTTCACCAACAATTCTCGCAGATTTTTTATAAGGTTTGTCGGATGTATTTCCCAATTCATTCATTCCAAACAAAATACGACGATGAACCGGTTTAAAACCATCCCTAACATCCGGAAGGGCACGTGAAACGATGACAGACATTGAATAGTCAATGTATGCCGATTTCATTTCCTCCTCGATGTTAATCTTAATAATTCTGTCTTGATCAACCATTTAGTTTTATATTAATTACACTCAATATCTCATCTTTTAAAAAGTGCACTAAGGTAAGGCTTTTCCCTGTATCACGAAAGTTTTTATGCTGAAAAAAATGTTTTTATTCCGCATCCGGGGGAAACAGCTCTTTTTTCAAAAAAGTGTTTCATCCTAATGGAACAAGTGTTTCATCTAGGAGAAACAACTGTTTCACTAGGGTGAAACACTATTCTTCTGCCGTACTTTTACCGGATAGACAAGGAGCTTAATAAGGATATTTAAGCACTTTCTTCATTTTTCTTAGGAATAATGGCATGAATTTTGTTAGATATATAGAGAGAGTTTACTAACTTTGTATTCACATACATTATTTATAAAGAGAAGGATTCATTTTAATATGAAAAATAATTATTCGAAAAGGCTTATTGACGTTATAGAATATAGCCGCGAAGAGGCCGCCAGGCTTCAAAACAGTTATATCGGGCCGGAACACTTAATGCTTGGTATCATCCGCGACGGTGAAGGCAAAGCCATGCAGTTATTGCGTGATTTGCATGCCGACGTATTCGATATAAAGAGAAGAATTGAGCAGGAGATCAAAAATACATTTGAGACAGAAGAGGCCGAACTGCATGATATAGCGATCAGTAAGACAACAGAACGTGTTTTACGTATGAGCATGTTGGAATCCCGTTTGTTCAAGACAGACGAGACCGGCACGGAACATCTGTTGCTGGCCATCCTGAAAGAAGAGTTCAACGTAGCCGCCAAAGCACTGAGCGAAGCCGGTATAAACTATCGTAACGTATACAACAACCTGGTTGGCGGAACCGACATGAACCGCATGGAAGAGTTGGAAGAGATCGACGAGATCAGCGACGGTTACACAGATGATGAAGACGACGAAGATGAAGACTTCTCTTCCCGCAAAGAGTCTCCCCGCTCCTCTTCCGGAACCGGAGCCGCACAACCGAAGTCGCCAAACGATACACCTGTACTGGACAATTTCGGTACAGATATGACACGTGCTGCTGCCGAGAATAGGTTGGACCCGATCGTCGGTCGTGAAAAAGAGATCGAACGTTTGGCACAGATATTAAGCCGTCGTAAAAAGAACAATCCGGTACTGATCGGTGAACCGGGAGTTGGTAAATCTGCTATCGTAGAAGGACTTGCCCTACGTATTATCCAGCGAAAGGTATCACGGGTATTGTTCGACAAGCGCGTGATCAGCCTGGACATGGCTTCTATCGTAGCCGGAACAAAATACCGCGGACAGTTTGAGGAACGCATCAAAGCCATCCTGAACGAACTTTCGAAGAACCCGAACATCATCCTGTTCATCGATGAGATCCATACGATCGTAGGTGCAGGATCGGCTTCCGGCTCTATGGATGCGGCCAACATGCTGAAACCGGCCCTGGCACGTGGTGAAATACAATGTATCGGCGCTACGACTTTGGATGAGTATCGTAAGAACATCGAGAAAGACGGAGCTTTGGAACGTCGTTTCCAAAAGGTGATCGTCGACCCGACAACAGCCGAAGAGACATTGCAGATATTGAAAAATATTAAACCGCGTTACGAAGAACATCACAATGTGATCTATACTGACGAAGCCCTCGATGCTTGTGTAAAGCTGACAGAGCGCTATATCAGCGACCGTAACTTCCCGGATAAAGCGATCGACGCCCTGGATGAGGCAGGTTCTCGCGTACATATATCTAATATCACCGTTCCGAAAAGCATCGAAGAACTGGAAGCAAAGATAGAAGATACAAAAACAGAAAAACTGGCAGCCGTGAAGTCTCAGAATTTCGAACTGGCCGCAAGTTTCCGTGATAAAGAGCGTCAATATCTGCTGCAGTTGGAAGCCGCAAAAGCCAAATGGGAACAGGAATTGCAGGAGCACCGCGAAACAGTGGATGAAGACAAAGTTGCCGAAGTAGTAGCCATGATGTCAGGCGTTCCCGTTCAGCGTATCGCTAAAGCTGAAAACCTGAAACTGCTGGAAATGGCAGAGAACCTGAAAAAGCAGGTAGTCGGCCAGGACGATGCCGTTCAGAAGATCGTAAAAGCGATCCAGCGTAACCGTGTCGGTCTGAAAGATCCGAACAAGCCGATCGGTACCTTTATGTTCTTAGGTCCGACAGGTGTAGGTAAAACTCACCTTGCCAAGAAGTTAGCAGAATACCTGTTTGACTCGGCAGATGCTTTGGTTCGTATCGACATGAGTGAATATCTTGAAAAGTTCGCGGTTTCCCGCCTGATCGGTGCACCTCCGGGATACGTAGGTTATGAAGAAGGTGGTCAGTTAACAGAAAAAGTTCGTCGTAAACCCTACTCTGTCGTATTGCTGGATGAGATCGAAAAAGCGCATCCCGATGTATTCAACCTGTTGTTGCAGGTCCTTGACGAAGGTCGCTTGACTGACAGTCTTGGCAGACGGATCGACTTTAAGAACACTATTCTGATCATGACTTCCAATATCGGAACACGTCAGTTGAAAGACTTCGGTCGTGGTGTCGGATTCAGTTCGCAGGCAGCCGGTGAACCGGATAAGGATTTCTCACGCAGCGTAATTCAGAAAGCGTTGAACAAGGCGTTCGCTCCGGAATTCTTGAACCGTGTCGACGACATCATCATGTTCGACCAGCTTGATAAAGATGCAATCCACAAGATCATCGATATTGAGTTACAGGGACTTTACAAACGTGTTTGTGGTCTGGGTTACGAATTGGTTCTTACCGACGAGGCAAAAGACTTCATCGCAACGAAAGGCTACGATGTACAGTTCGGTGCCCGTCCACTGAAACGTGCTATCCAGAAATACCTGGAAGATGAAATGGCAGAACTGATCATCCGTGCTTCTGTAGGTGAAGGCGACAAGATCGTTGTAGACTTCAACAAAGAAGAACAGAAAATAGTAACATCCGTAGAAAAGAAGGAACAGGAATAAGCCGTTTCTTCCGGTAATAAAGTCAAAATGTCAGATAGAACCTATCTGGCATTTTTTTTGTTTATATCGTAACGTCAAACGAATAGTATAACATAAAAATATAAACAAAATGGCTAAACAAGGAAACATAGGTGTTACAAGCGAGAACATCTTCCCTATCATTAAAAAATTTTTGTATAGTGACCACGAAATCTTTCTTCGTGAATTAGTGTCAAATGCTGTCGATGCTACTCAGAAATTAAAAACACTGGCATCTGTCGGAGAATTCAAAGGCGAGCTGGGAGATTTGGCAGTCCATGTAAGTTTCGACGACAAGATCATCAAGATTTCCGACCGTGGTATCGGTATGACCGCTGAAGAGATCGACAAATATATTAACCAGATTGCTTTCTCTGGTGCTGAAGAGTTCGTAGAGAAATACAAGAACGATGCAGCAGCTATCATCGGACATTTCGGTCTGGGTTTCTATTCTTCTTTCATGGTTTCAAAGAAAGTGGAGATTGTCACCAAATCTTATAAAGAAGGTGCTGTTCCTATGAAATGGAGTTGCGACGGTACACCTGAGTATACATTGGAAGAAACACAAAAAGACGATCGCGGTACAGATATCATCCTGTATATCGATGATGAAAACAAAGACTTCCTGAATAAAGACAAGATCAACGGCTTGCTGACAAAATACTGCCGGTTCCTTCCGGTTCCTATTGCATTCGGCAAAAAACAGGAATGGAAAGACGGTAAATATGTCGATACTGACGAAGACAATATCATTAACGAGATCACACCGGCATGGGTTCGCAAACCGACCGATATGACCGATGAAGATTATAAGAAATTCTACCGTGACCTTTATCCTATGTCAGAAGAACCTCTGTTCTGGATTCATCTGAATGTAGACTATCCGTTCAACCTGACAGGTATCCTGTATTTCCCGCGTATCAAGAGCAATCTCGACCTGCATCGCAATAAGATACAGCTCTACAGTAACCAGGTGTTCGTAACCGACTCCGTAGAAGGTATCGTTCCTGAGTTCCTGACACTGTTGCATGGTGTGCTTGATTCTCCGGACATTCCTTTGAACGTTTCCCGTTCTTATCTGCAGAGCGATCAGAATGTGAAAAAGATATCCAACCACATCACCAAGAAGGTGGCCGACCGCCTGGAAGAAATTTTCAAGAACGACCGTCCTCAGTTTGAAGAAAAATGGGATAGTCTGAAGTTATTCATCCAGTATGGTATGTTGAGCGACGAAAAGTTCTATGACCGTGCTGCCAAATTTGCTCTTCTGAAAGACGTGGACGGCAAATACTACACATTCGAAGAATACAAAGCGCTGGTTGAAACGAATCAGACGGACAAGGACGGCAACCTGATCTACCTGTACACAACGAATGTAAACGACCAGTACAGTTATATCCAGGCAGCTAAAGATAAAGCATACAGCGTATTGATCATGGACGGTCAGCTGGATGTGCATGCCATCAGCCAAATGGAACAGAAGTTTGAAAAGACTCGTTTCGTTCGTGTAGACAGCGATACGATCGACAATCTGATCCGTAAAGAGAATGTTGGTCAGGTAACATTGGATGAAGATCAGAAGAATGCCTTGCAGGAAATGTTCAAGAGTCAGTTGCCGAAGATAGAAAAGACAGACTTTATCGTTACTTTCGAAGCATTGGGTGAAAATTCAAATCCTGTCATGCTGACACAGAGCGAATATATGCGCCGTATGCGTGAAATGTCTGCTATGCAGCCGGGTATGTCATTCTATGGCGAAATGCCTGACAACTACAACCTGGTACTGAATACGGATCACGAACTGGTTAAAAAAGTACTTTCGGACGAAGAACAGAACTGTGAAGAAAAGCTGAAACCGATCCTGGCAGATCTGAAAGGTTGGAAAGCTCGTCAATCAGATCTTCGTGATGCTCAAAACAACAAGAAAGAAGAAGAGATCACTTCTGAAGAAAAAGAAGACATGACGAATACGAATCATAAGATCGACGAACTGGTTTCACAGCGTAATGCCATCCTGGCTGAATATGCTGCTGGCAACAAGTTGGTCAGCCAGTTGATCGACCTGGCTCTGCTCGCCAACGGCATGCTGAAAGGCGAGGCATTAAGCCAGTTTATCAAACGTAGCGTCCAGTTGATCGGATAAGTTCATCCTTTTTAACTGAAACGTCACAAAAAAGATAAAAGCCTTGCAGTTTTTAATCAGAAACTGCAAGGCTTTTCTATTATAAACTAAAGTCTTTATTCCAAATAGGCAAAGGGTATTATTCAGCCGTATATCCTTTTATTTTTGCTACGGCAAGAACAGATTCCGTAATAGCCTTTCCCAGATCATCCCCTTTGTTTTCTCCTTCCTTTTTCAGTTGTTCATCTATATAAATCTGACGTTTAACAGCCAATTCATTGATTTCTTTCTGAATTAAAGTTCTCTCCTCCTCTTTCTGCTTGATGAATGTTTTCAGTTCTTCCGGAGATTTGTTCCGTAATTCCTCTGGTAACTCCTCTTTTTTTATACGTGACAAAGCATCTTTGTCTTCTTTCACCTTATCGACCAGGTCCCAGGAAGTGTTTTTATAAACAGCTTTGGATTTACTGACAGCCCGTTCCGTATAGTTGGCAGAAGAAATAGAACCGGCATTTCTATCCTGAACGGTCTGATTCATTTTACGTTCTTTTCCAACTATACCATAACCGATATACGTGTCATTCAGCTTTTCATTGCATAAAATGATCTGCGGATCGAAAGGTGTTTTGATCGCTCTGACCGTTGCGTTCGCATCTATATTGAAAAACTTGCCATTACCCCTTAATGCTGCATCCTGCCAGAAATCACCTATACCGACATCTTCACTGCCACAATGGATCGTATTAACAAAAATATCTTTTTTAAGTGCATTGGCTATTGCCGTTTTATAGGAAATATTTCCCTGGGTGAACTCTTCATTTCCAGCTATATAGATCAGCTTCATATCAGCCTTACTATTCCCCCACTCCAATTCATTCACAGCACGTTGGATAACCGTACCGCAATATTCTTCACTACCGTTGGTCGTCAAAGCAAACAGCTCTTTCGAGATCAGATCAAGATCCGCTGTCAAAGGAGTGATCCGGCGTATATAATCGCCATCGTACCGTTTATAACTACCATATTCGTACAACGCAATTTCAATATCCGGTGCTTCACCATTATATTTCAGCGTGGTGAGTGTATTCACGATATTCCACAAACGGGACTTAGCCTGTTCAATTAATCCCTGCATACTGCCGGAAGTATCCAACAGGATAGCCACTTGTATTTTTGTCTTTTTGGCAGACACTTCATTTACAACCGGAGTACAGGCTGGCTCTGCCGATGCCGTCGTGTTTCTCGCCTCCAACATACAGCCTATGGCCGTTGTCAATGCAGTAAATAAGATGCATAGTAGAATAATTCTTTTCATATTCGGATTTTTTTTAATAGGTTTATGGCTCAAAAATAAGATGTTAGAAATTAAGATTCCGGGCAGAATGGGTGAACCGGCGTTTTGAGTTGGTGAAATATAGGATATAAATGTTTTACATATGCTTACTTTACAATCTCAATAAAACATTCAATGAACAGACTGATCATATATCTGACAATATGGGTACTTGGTAGCCTTTCTGTGACTATAACAGCGCAGGATTCAATACCTTCTGTGTCGAAAAAAAGTACGAAAAGCGCCGTCATGAAACTATCCACTTCGCTTGAAAGTGGTAAATCGGATGAATTGGTAGCAAGTGATTATGAAGAACTGGCAAAGACACTGATCGTACAAGGAGAATATGAAAAAGCGGAAAACTACCTTCTCAATGCCAGAAAACTATATGAAAAGCTGAAAGATAAAGAGAAAATAGCCCGTGCAGACCGGGAGATCGGCCGCATCCAGGAGACATTGGGAAAGATAGATGCCGCCATTCTTAGTTACGCCAGTGCTGCTCATTTATCACGGAATAAAGAGTTCAGGGAGTTGAACAATAATGATGTCAATCGGTTAAAGAATATATCCGATCCGATAGCTCAATCACCTTATATCAAGAGCAATATAAAATTACTGAACGCCTCCAACAAGCCGGAACAGCAGGTGGACCGTGTCGCCGCTTTCCACCAGATGGCAAATGTAAACTTGACCATGAATAATAAGGAAGCCGCCCTAAGCAACTTAAACAGCATATTAGATGAAGTGAAAGACAAACCGGTGGAGACCATCAAAGTCCAACGGGAAATAGCCAAAGTCTATGCCGCTGACAGCCAAAAGGTCAAGGCAATAGCCTCCCTCCAGCAATCCTACGACATGGCATTAAAAGAAGGGCACACCATGGAAGCGAAGAAAAGCCTGGAACAGCTGGTCGATCAATACAGGAAAGACAACCAGCCCCGGAAAGCGCTGGACCTGTATGCCGGCTTTATAGAGAATCTGGAACCGCTGGTCAAGTCGGACAGCACACTGATCGATCAGAAATTCTTTCAGGCACACGAGGCACGGATCGCCCAGTTGGAGAAGGAACGTATTCTTAAAGATGAACTGATCAGAAAGAAAAACACATTCAACTATGTCCTGATCGGTTCGATTGTCTTGATCCTTGTCTTTCTCATATTCACGGTAAAAGCCTGGTATTCCATTCGCCGAAAAAACAAAAAGATCGCCCTTCAGTCGTTACGCCGTGAGATGAATCCCCATTTCATCTTCAACAGCCTGAATAGTGTAAATCAGTTCATAGCCCAGAACAATGAGCTGGAAGCAAACAAATACCTTTCCTCCTATTCCCGCTTGATGCGAAACATACTGGAAAACTCTAACAAAGATTTCACCCCTCTTTCGACGGAACTGGAACAGTTGAAAGAATACCTGGACCTGGAACACATGCGTTTCAGCGATAAGTTTGTCTATGAAATAGACGTGGACGAATCGCTCGACCCCGATCATATTTCCATTCCTAATATGCTGATACAACCGCAATTGGAAAATGCAGTATGGCACGGGCTACGCTATAAGGAATCCGGCGGATTATTACGCCTGTCCGTCAAATCGGAAAGCAACAGTCTTTGTGTCAAAATTGAAGACAACGGCATCGGCTTGAAAAAAAGTAACGAACTTAAAACCCGTCATCAGAAAGAACATCATTCACGCGGGCTGACCAATACCCGCGAACGGATCAACCTGTTGAATAGTTTGTACAATATGCACATAACAATCGAAATAACCGAAAAAGAAAACAGTGAAAACGGCACCGGTGTAATCGTCCTGCTTCGCTTCCCCCTTATTGTCTGATTGCATCTTTTATTTTTATTATTCGATATATTTATTATTTTTTGCTCATGAAAATAATAACCAGTAAGTTTGTTGCTTAAATCATTTATTCGTTAAAACAGACAAACATGAATGACACTATTAGAAAAATGAAGCAAAAGAAAGTGCTCATACTCGCTCTTGCCTTTCCTTTGTTTTCACCATTACCCATGCAGGCCATGCAAAAAGCCGACAATGTATGTATGGAAATGCAGCAGGGTAAAACAATTGTCGGTGTAAAACAGATCAATCCCACGACAGTAGAAGTCCTGTTCTCTGACAATCAGAGAGTAACCTATGATTTTTACGGGGAAAACATCTTCAGAATGTTTCAGGATGTCAACGGCGGAATCCTCCGTGACCCGGAAGCCAAACCGGAAGCACAGATCCTGGTCGACAACCCCAGAAGAAACCTCTCTCCACTGACGCTGAAAGAAGATAACAACACTATTTCTATCAGCACTAATAAGATAAGACTGGAACTGGATAAAAGCACCTCCCTGCTGAAAGTAATCAATTTGATTACTGACAAAGTAGCATTCGAGGAAGTAAAACCGGTTCTCTATGACAAAGGAAAAACAATCCTTACCTTGAAAGAAAATCCGGGTGAATACTTTTATGGCGGTGGTGTGCAGAACGGACGTTTCTCTCACAAAGGAAAAGCGATAGCCATCGAAAATCAGAACAGCTGGACAGACGGCGGAGTTGCCTCTCCTACTCCTTATTACTGGTCAACCAACGGTTACGGTTTCATGTGGTATACTTTCAAACAAGGTAAATATGATTTCGGTGCAGCTGAAAAAGGCAGCGTAATACTTTCTCATGATACCGATTACCTGGACGCATTTTGTATGATTAGCGATGGTGTAGTCCCTCTGCTGAACGACTTCTACCAGCTGACAGGTAATCCCGTCTTATTGCCGAAGTTCGGTTTCTACCAGGGACATCTGAATGCCTACAACCGCGACTATTGGGTGGAAGACGAAAAGGGAATCCTGTTCGAAGACGGTAAACGTTATAAAGAAAGTCAAAAAGATAACGGCGGTATCAAAGAATCATTGAACGGAGAAAAGAATAACTACCAGTTCTCCGCCCGTGCCGTGATCGACCGCTATAAAAATCAGGATATGCCGCTTGGCTGGTTGTTACCTAACGACGGTTACGGTGCCGGATACGGACAGACGGAAACCCTGGACGGAAATATTCAAAACCTGAAGAGCCTGGCTGATTATGCCCATAAGAACGGTGTGGAAATCGGACTCTGGACACAATCGGACTTGCATCCGAAACCAGAAGTCAGTGCCCTGCTGCAGCGCGATATCGTAAAAGAGGTTCGTGATGCCGGTGTCCGTGTACTGAAAACAGACGTGGCATGGGTTGGTGCCGGTTATTCATTCGGCCTGAATGGTGTAGCCGATGTAGGCCACATCATGCCTTATTACGGAAATGACGCCCGTCCTTTCATTATCTCTTTGGACGGCTGGGCCGGAACACAGCGATATGCCGGCATCTGGTCGGGCGACCAAACAGGCGGCCAGTGGGAATATATCCGCTTCCATATCCCGACATACATCGGTTCCGGATTGTCCGGGCAACCGAATATCACATCTGATATGGACGGTATCTTCGGTGGCAAAAACCTGGCGATGAATACCCGTGATTTCCAGTGGAAGACATGGACACCAATGGAGTTAAACATGGACGGCTGGGGGGCTAACGAGAAATATCCGCATGCCCTCGGCGAACCGGCTACCTCCATCAACCGCTGGTATCTGAAACTGAAGTCCGAACTGATGCCTTACGCCTACAGTATCGCTAAAGAAGCGGTGGACGGTAAGCCGATGATCCGTGCAATGTTCCTTGAATATCCGAATCCTTATACGTATGGTAAGGCAACAGAATACCAGTTCATGTACGGACCGTACTTCCTGGTGGCTCCTATCTACCAGGAAACACAGGCTGACGAGAAAGGAAATGATATCCGCGACGGAATCTATCTGCCCGAAGGTACCTGGGTTGACTATTTCACCGGAGAAAAATATGCAGGCAACTGTGTGATCAATAACTTCGCTTCTCCACTGTGGAAACTGCCGGTATTTGTAAAAAGCGGTGCTATCATCCCGATGACAAACCCGAACAACAACGTGGCGGAAATCAATAAGAATCTGCGTATCTACGAAATCTATCCGGATGGTTACAGTTCATTTACCGAATATGACGATGATGGTATCACACAGGCTTATCTGAAAGGTGAAGGTGTAACGACACTGATCGAATCGGAAGTGGGTAATAAGAATAACGTAACTGTCACGATCCAGCCGGCTACCGGATACTTCAACGGCTTTGTAAAAGATAAAGTGACAGAGCTGCGTTTCAATGTTTCCGAAATGCCGAAAAAAGTCGCAGCAAAAGTAGGCAAAGACAAAGTAAAACTGACAGAAGCCCGTTCTATGGACGAATATCTGAAAGGTGAAAACGTTTATTTCTACGACGCTACTCCTAACTTGAACAAGTTCGCCACGAAAGGAAGCGATTTTGAAAAGGTTACGATTACCAAAAATCCTCAGTTGCTGGTTAAACTAGCCGCCACGGATATTACGGAAAATACGACAACAGTTACTTTCGAAGGTTATAAATTCGATATGGGTGACAGCCACCGTGTTTCAACCGGAACCCTGACCGCTCCTACTGCACAGGTAACAGAAGAAAACAGGGAAGCCTACACATTGAAACCGACCTGGAACAAAGTGACAGGTGCTGACTTCTACGAAATCGAGTTCAACGATATGCTGTATACGACTATCAAGAATACAGAACTATTGTTTGACGGACTGAATGCTGAAACAGATTACACATTCAAGATCCGTTCGGTTAACAAAGACGGTTATTCTGACTGGGCTTCTTTCGGTGTAAAGACAAAATCCAACCCGCTTGAATTTGCCATTAAGGGTATCCGCGGTGAAGTGACGGCAGAAGAGCAGGACGGTTTTGAAATATTCCGTCTGTTCGACTTTGCAGAACTGGGTGATATGTTCCATACGAAATATCGCAAAAATGCTATACCGTTCGATATGATCATCGACCTGCGTACAGTCAACCAACTGGATAAGTTCCATTATCTGTCCCGTCAGGACGGCGGCAACGGTACTATGCTGAGAGGCTTCGTTTCTTATAGTATGGATAAAGAAAACTGGACACCGGTCGACTCCTTCAAGTTTGAACGCAACGGCGATGTGAAGATTTTCGAATTCAAGAATAAACCGAAAGCACGCTACATCAAGCTAAATATAACGGAAGGTGTAGGCAATTACGGTTCAGGACGCGAATTGTATGTATTCAAAGTTCCGGGAACAGAAAGCTATCTGCCGGGTGATATCAACAACGACAAGAAGATCGACAGCAACGACCTGACTTCTTACATGAACTATACTGGTCTGCGCAAAGGCGACAGCGATTTCGATTATGTAAGTGCAGGCGATATCAACCAGAACGGTTTGATCGATGCATATGATATTTCAGTTGTCGCAACCCAGCTGGATGGCGGTATCGAAGAACAGGGAACGGAAAAAGTAGCCGGAACAATCGAACTCAGTACTCCGAAGCAGAACTACAACAAAGACGAAATCGTTGAAATAAAGGTAAAAGGTACAGATTTGAAAGCTGTCAACGCATTGAGCTTCGCTTTACCTTACGACCAGCAGGATTACGAATTTATCGGCGTAGAACCGCTAAACCTGAAAGCGATGGAAAACCTGACTTACGACCGTTTGCATACCAGCGGCCAAAAAGCCCTGTATCCTACTTTCGTCAATCTAGGCGACAAGGAAACACTGGAAGGCACTTCCGACTTGTTCATTCTGAAGCTGAAAGCAAAACGTAAAGTCAAATTTAACCTGAAAGCCATCGACGGCATACTGGTCGACCAGGACTTAAATATGTGCAAATTCTAAACGATTTTAGATAAAACATCCCAATCCCTTGTCTCAGACATTTGTGCTGAGACAAGGGATTTTTTATGACTGATTATATTATCTTTGCCTGAGTAAAATCAGTTAAATTGTTGAATGATCGATATAGAATGCTGATATGGAAATGCTGCAAAAAATAAGAAGTGTAATCGTTGAAGACGAATCGGCTGCCCGTGAAGCACTGAAAAACTACCTGACAAAATATTGTCCGGCTGTCGAAGTGATCGGTGAAGCCCACGATTGTAAATCAGCCGTTCCTCTACTCCACGAGCTGGAACCTCAATTGGTTTTTCTTGATGTTGAAATGCCCTACGGCAACGCGTTCGATGTGCTGGAAGGTTGCAGGGATTTGTATTTCGAAACAATCTTTGTCACAGCTTTTTCCGAATATTCACTTCGCGCACTCAACCAAAGTGCCGCCTACTATCTGCTGAAACCTGTCAGCATCGAAGAACTGATACTCGCCGTAAATAAGGTGCAGCAACATATCATAAACAGAGAGATATTCAACCGGAACAAGATCCTGGTCGAAAACCTGCATGAACCTAAACCGGAAAAACGCCAGGTCATACTTCCTACCCTCGAAGGTTTTGAAGTGATCCGGATGGAAGATATTATCCGGTTACAGGGAAACGGAAACTTTACCGATATCTATTTGAAAGACAAAAGTAAGAAGATGGTTTGCCGTTTCCTGAAATACTTCAGTGAAATACTCCCGTTCCCGTTTGTCCGTGTACACAAATCGCATATTATCAATTTTCATTGCATCAAATCTTATCATAAAAGCTCTGGTGGCTATGTCGTGCTGGACGATAATACGGAAATAGAAGTTTCTACCAGTTACAAAGATGATTTCCTCCGGTTACTAAAGTCCCAATGACTAACTATTACGATACTCCTGGGGAGTCATGCCCGTATGCCGCTTGAAATACCGGTTGAAGAAAGACATATTGTTGAATCCTAACGAGAAAGCAATCTCCTTGATGGGAAGTTCGGTCGATTTGAGTTGTGCCTTGATATCCATCAGTACGATCGCCGTTATAATGCCCAAAGCCGTTTTTCCTGTTTCTTTCTTGATAGTCGAACAGAAGTGTGAAACAGTAACCCCGAGTTGCTCTGCATAAAAAGCGACATTGCGCTGTGTTGTATAATGCGACATGACTAGTTTGATAAACTCCCGGCACATCTCTTTGCTTCGTGTGCGCAGCTGGTTCTTCCATTTCCCGTGGTTCTTGTATAACTCGGCTGTCCCCTGTATGAAAATGGTAAATACGGATTTGATAATATCTTTATTTTCCAGCGTACAAGGAAAAGAATAAGCATGGATCAAAGGCTTGAACAAATCCATATATAATTGGCAAATATCTTCCGACAAACAGATAACAGGCTCTTCCGCCAGCATGGGAAGTAACCGGATAGTCGTTAAGATCAGATTATTGTTATCCATAAACTCCTGTGAAAAGCAGGCAAAAAAGAAACGGGCATCCGCCGATACCTCATTGATCTGCACAAAGCAATCAGGGGTTAATGTGACGAAATCGTATTCTTTTATTTTATGTTCGGATAAGTTGATAGTGACTTTCACAGAGCCTTTAACGCATAGAGCAAAGAGCGCAGCTTTCATTTTGCATGAGAAATGCACGTAACGATTCAGCATATCTCCGGAGATATTGTCACCAGCAATAAAATCCGTAGGAATGTCAAATATTTGTATGTTTGCTCCCATATTGTACCGATTAATGATTTTCAAAGATAGTATATTTGATTTTTCTACAATAATAATCGCAAAAACAGAACATATAAACCCAATAATAGGAATTGACCATTCTTTTCAAATCCGTGTACTTTGCAAATGATTAATCAAAGAAAAAATGAACCGAAAGAGTTCTCTTTTGTTTTTATATAGAAAGAGGACATGTATTACATCTAATAAATAATAATTATGGAACTAGAGAAGATCGGAGAAAACGCCGGAAAAATCTGGCATGTGCTGAATGAAGGAAGAGAATTGACAATACCAGAACTGAGCAGACGAATCGACCAAAGCCACGAAGATACGACAATGGCTATCGGCTGGCTGGCACGTGAAAACAAAATCTACATACAGCGTAAAAATGGGCAGATATATGTAAGTAATGGCGTGATACAGGGCCTTTACTTCGGATAAAACAGAAGCTCCGGAAAGTCACTTTGAACTTTCCGGAGCTTTTTTATTCAGCCGATAGGCAGATAATTTCTTTTATTTATATAGGTCAGTGCCGCCCCGATCGCCGTCCGGTATTCTGCATAATCAGGTATGTGGAAACGACCGCCGTACATATCTTCAAGACGGGGAAATATATCCTTGCACTGAGGCAGTTTGGTCAGATTCCCAATCAATACGAAATCGCGTATATCACTGTTTAAAGCAGCCAGGATCACCGACTGGCCGATACATTGCAGTACCATATAAATAATACCCAAAGCAACATCTTCATGCGAAGTATTTGCATCAGCTTTACCAAAGGTAGAGGCAGTAGCGTCCAGCGGCAAACCAGGTAAAGGTATATTACAAATATCTTTGATCTGCAGGTTTATGGTCGTAATGTCACCTTTCAAAGCAAGGGCGACCACCTGATGGAAATCCTGTGTCTTCAGCAATAATCGGGATAATCCCAATACTGTTCCGCCGCCGATCCCAATACCGCCGATATGCTCTATTTTTGTTCCGTCCACTTTAACGAACGAAGTACCAGTTCCCATACTGACAACGATCAGCTTATCCAGTTGTGTCATATACTGTGCTCCCAGCCCGTTCGCCAGAAATTCATCCGTTTTAGCTGTCGGCAAACCATACAAAGGTTGGTTGATAGATGCACTTCCCACGCCGGTAAGCATCACTTTCTCAATGGCAGAAAGAGGAATATCGTTATCATACAAATATTTTCCGAAAGCACCGAATAAAGATGTTACCGGATCGGTTGCCCTGACGAACATCGGATTTTTGATTTCCTTACCATCTATGCCGACGATCTTCGTCGTGCTCCCTCCTACGTCTATACCAATTACTATACCCATAACTTTTTTGTTAATATCGGATTCAAAGATACGTCTTCTCATTGAAATATAGTATCTTCACGGGAGAAACTAAAAAAAGGAGGACCGTATATGTTTTCAGAATTTAATTTTCAACAAATGATCAGTGCATTTATCGTGCTTTTTGCTGTAATCGACATCATCGGTTCCATTCCTATCATTATAAATCTAAAGGAAAAAGGTAAAGAAGTGAACGCTTTAAAAGCTACGGTCATTTCTTTTATCCTGATGATCGGTTTCTTCTATGCCGGAGACTTTCTACTGAAACTTTTTCATGTGGATATAGAATCCTTTGCCGTGGCAGGCGCTTTTGTCATCTTCCTGTTATCACTGGAAATGATACTGGATATCGAGATATTCAAAAATAACGGACCGATCAAAGAAGCCACGCTGGTACCCCTTGTATTCCCTTTGCTGGCGGGTGCGGGATCATTCACCACACTGCTTTCACTCAGGGCCGAATATGCCAATATCAATATCGTAGTCGCCTTGATACTGAATATGCTGTGGGTCTATTTTGTTGTCCGCATGACCAAACAAGTGGAACATTTGCTGGGGAAAGGCGGTATCTACATCATTCGCAAATTTTTCGGTATTATCCTGCTGGCGATCTCTGTCAGGTTGTTCACAGCCAATATCACCTTGCTGATCGAGGCTCTGCACAATCAATAAAAGCCAATAAACAAATAATTAGAAACTTATATTTTAATCTTATGGAAAACAAAACTCTTCCAAATGCCGGCAACCATATTGTCTGGCTGGATGTAATGCGATTCGTCGCGATGTTTACAGTCGTATGTTGCCATTGTGCCGACCCTTTCAACTTTTTCCCCGGGGAAGCTCCTGCCAATATCGGGGAAATAAAATTTTGGGGAGCCGCCTATGGGGCCTTTCTCCGTCCCTGCGTCCCCTTGTTTGTAATGATTACCGGAGCCTTGCTTTTGCCGGTAAAAGGAGAAGCCTCTGTTTTTTACAAAAAACGTATTCCCCGTGTATTATGGCCGTTCCTGATCTGGTCAGTCCTGTATAATCTTTTCCCCTGGTTCACTGGTCTGTTAGGATTTAGTCCGGATGTGATACTCGACTTTTTCCCATTCTCCGGCGAAGAAGCCACTCGTCAATCTTTGAGTGTATCGTTGAAAAACATTGCTGACATACCTCTTAATTTTTCTTTGCTGGATGTGCACATGTGGTACATCTACCTGCTGATCGGTCTGTATCTCTATCTGCCGATCTTCTCCGCCTGGGTGGAGAAAGCCTCCGACAGAGCCAAGCTGTGGTTCCTGGCAGCCTGGGGAATAACAACGCTTCTTCCCTATTATTATGAATACGTATCACCGTACCTGTGGGGAACCTGTTCCTGGAACTCATACGGCATGCTCTATTATTTCGCCGGTTTCAACGGTTATCTGATGCTGGGACATTATCTGCGCAAACTGGAGTGGCCTGTCGGTAAGATACTGGCGATCGGTATCCCGATGTTCGTGATCGGCTACGCCGTTACGTTCTTTGGATTCCGGCATATGACGGGATTGCCGGAGTTCAGCGATGAACAGCTGGAGCTTTTCTTTACTTACAACTCGCTGAATGTTGTCATGATGACTGCCCCGATCTTTATGCTGGTCAAGAAGGTGAATATAAAATCGCCAATTGTACAGAAAGCATTGGCAAACCTCACGCTTTGTGGTTTCGGAGTCTATATGGTGCACTTTTTCTTTACCGGTCCGAGTGTAGTCGTAATGCGTATGATCGGCATTCCGCTATGTCTGCAAATCCCGTGTGCTGCGGTATTGGCATTCGCTGTTTCATGGGCAATTGTTTATCTGATCTACCGGGTTGCCGGTAAAAAAGCTAAATATATTGTAGGGTAAATCGGATACGAATCCTTATTCTTCAGCCCCGGACGAAAATCCGGGGCTTTTTGTTTAAAAAGTTAGTTTCCAATGTAAATCAACTTATCCTGCATTTTTTTGTTTCTATATATCAAATGTTTTTGTTGATTTTTCTTGCATTTTTACCCTATTAAATAAACAATTAAAATGAATATAGAAGCAAAACAATTTTATTACCCGTCGTTACGCGATTGTGTTGCGCGTTTGATCGAACGGAAAATAGAAGCGGACAGGGAGCGGACAGCTGCCAATTACCGCAGTACATGGAACAAATTTTCGACTTTTCTGGGCCGTAGAGCGAGGATACTGACCATAACAGACCTGTCTGCCGGGCTGGTGCAGGAGTTCGTCATGTGGTTGCTGGAAGACGAAAAATCGGGAAATAATCTGCTTAGTCCGGGAAGCCAGGATTTCTACCTGCGTAACCTGAAAGCGATTTATAATAACATAAAGAAGGACTTGCATTATCATGATCCGGCAGGTAACCCTTTTGAGGGACTTCATATCACCGTTCCGTCTACCCGGAAACGGGCACTTCCCCAACGGGATATCAAAAAGCTGGCGCGTCTCGATCTTACCGGCAAACCTGAACAAATGGATGCGCTTCATCTCTCGCTCTTCCTTTTTTATGCACGGGGCATGTGTTTTGTCGATGCCTATAAACTGGAACAGGATAATGTGCACAACGGATATATCCAGTACAACCGTAGCAAGACCCAGGCAATCCTTCAGGTCAAGATCACGCCGGAAATGCACCAGATCATGCAGTTGTACAAGAGAAAAGAGTGCCGCTGGGTATTCCCGTTCCTGCATGAGAAATTAATAGGGAAAGGTACTCTGACAGCCCAATCATCGTTACATCGCATGAATAGTTACTTGAAAGATATCGGGGACGAACTGAGACTTCCTTATCCTCTCACGACTTATGTGATGCGTCATAGTTGGGCTTCTTTAATGCTGGAAGCCGGTTCAGAGATAGGTGTGATCAGCCAGTCACTCGGTCATATGTCGTTGCAGACAACGGAAATCTACCTGGGAAAATTGTCAAAGTCGAAAATGGACAAGGCCTCCGAGGTTATGCTGGATAACCTGGTCCGTCCGAAATCAGGGAAGAGCAAACAGGAGAAATATAGCGAAGAGAAGCATGAGGAAAAGTCTGTTGAACCGAAAACGGTCTCTCCCTCTGTAATAGAAAAAGAGGTCAAACCCTCTTTAGGCAGCAAATGGAGGAATGCATTGTCCTCTTTAACAGCCAAACTGTTACCATTTATGACGACTTAAAAAGAATAATGTGCTAATATGCTAATTTGCCAATGTGCCAATGGAGATAGCAATAAGTTCAGTATTTATCAAAATTGAATATTACTTTTCTCTTGAAAGAAAAGTAACCAAAAGTTCAAGGCTGCACCTGCCTCGCTACTCCGCATCCTGCGTTCGCTGTCGCCTCCGAAACTCGCTACGCTCAAACAGCGGATGCTCCGGGCGCTCTCTACGGCTGCTGCGCTTTACGCTCGCCAGCTGAGGCCTTTCATAGAACGCTTAGCGTTCTCCTGGGATGGCCGATACAGCTTGTTAAAACTGAAAGCACCTGTTATATTATATTAGGTGTCGGTATCGGCAATCTTTAAAGGAAGCTCTGCTTCCTATGAAAGGCCTAAGCGGGTGAACGTCCGCGGAGGGGAAAGACGAAGCGGTTAAAAAATCCGCTGTCTGAGCGCAGCGAGTTTCGGATTTTTCAGCGTAGTCTTTCACCGGAGCAGTGAAGCCGGTTCAGCCTTGATCTTTTGACTACTTTTGGATCAAGCCAAAAGTAGGTTCAATATTTTCTAAATTGGCATATTGGTAAATTGGTACATTATTTTTTCTCTCGGTTCAAGATATCCAGCAACTCTTTACCCGGTTTGAATTTGATGCTGTTACGGGCGGAGATAAGGACCTCCGTGCCTGTTCTGGGATTGCGTCCCATCCTTTCCGTTTGCTGCCATAAAGAGAACGTTCCGAATCCCTGGCAAACCATATTGCCTTCGTCCAGAATAACTTCTCCTAACATCTCCTGATAAACATTCATGAACTGTTGGGCTTCCTTAACAGAAACTGATAAGCGAGAAGCCAGCTTTTTCGTAAACTCCGTTTTATTCATACTTTAAAAATTTACTTCAATATTATCTACTACGTGCACTTCATCGAAAACAGCCACATTCCCATCCGTAATCTGTACCCGCACATCGGCACTGTTAGGACCCGCTATATTGAATGTCAGTTCATAAGAATAGTCACGTGCTATGTTATAATCGTTTGTAAAGTTACCGCCCAGGTAGAATCTATATTTTACTTTTACACCGTCCTCGTGACCATCGTCACCAGCTTGAGCCGACCCACTGTAATATCTGTAGGTACCAGACAGTTCGATATAGGTACATCCTGTCAGACTTTTTCCGGGAGCATTTTCAGCCTTGTTCTTTCCCTGCTGGGTTGTCGATGTTCCGATACCACGTAGATTTTCTGCCATGAAAAATGACAGCTCAATAGATCGTTTGTCTTTAGACAGCTGACTACTACTAGTCAGCTTAAAAGGTCCTTCCAGAACGTCCTCCAAAAGAGGATAAGTAGTACCACTCGCACCTGCAGCTCTATATGTTGCCATCTTTTTAGGGAGATAACCGATATTAACATAAGTTGTCCCTGATGCTCCTTCTAGTTCATCCAAACTGAAAAGACCCGGAGCAGGAGACTCAATAGTCACTTTGATCTTTGCAAAAGCTCTGAACATCTGAGTCCTGACTTTGATTACCCCTCCTTCTTCCTCGGTTGGAGTATAATCAAATGGATTGGATGTTAATAAAGTTGGACTTGTCGTTTCTAAAGGGTCAGTATCTTTTTTTATCAGTACTGTCTTTTCTTTTAAAATCTTTTCTGTCAATGCTGACAGTTCAGTAGGAGTCAATGAATACATCAACTCATCCGTACTCTCAGTAGTAAACATATTCTTCTTTCCGTTGGCAATCACATAAAAACGACTTTTCTCATAGGAGAATTCTGTGGTCTTATCAGCGCCATCTCCCCCTGTTTTCAAATTAACAACCAACCCTCCCAAATTCGTATCTTGCGATATTGAGTTCTGGGGGACATACAGTGCCTTCAGACAGTTACCACTAGTTCCATCATCATTCACTTTAAATTGAACAATCCATACATTATTTATCGTTATGCCACCTAATGTAGGCACCGGCGGTGCATCCGTTACGACTTTTGTATCTACATGAATCGACTCCGGCATGGTCAGCTGGAGACGTAACATTTTCCCACCTTGTGGCTGTTCCTCCTTTTCACAACTACAAAAACAGATGCAAAAGAACAGTAAGAGTGCCATCATCATTTTTTCTAACATTCGCATATTCGTTCCTCCTTATTATTATTTTCCAACATCATCCGTTGAAATTTTCACTGTCGTATATTCCAAAATAGCCAACGACAGGTCAGTCGGCTTCTGGTCACCAAAGAATGTCAATGTAAAATCAAATCGATAAGTCATTCCCGGAAGAAATGACTTATACACTTTTGTATTATAAGTAAAAGACTTAACAACATAGTTGTTATCTGGATTAAATCCAATATTCAAGTTAATCTCGAATTCCAGGGGATTATTTCCTGTTAATGGTAATACTACTAAAGGCTCACTTTTACGGGCGGTTGTAATATTACCTCCAGTATTGTTAGTAAATTCACTGATCGTTTCTTTCTTATCTATTTGAGCAACATTCTCATCCACCCAGGACGTTGTTCCCATCTGATAAGATAAATCGTCCGAAAGTTTATTAACATTTACAGAGGTTACAACCAGGTAAGTAAAAGGAACAGGTTGTGTACCTTCTCCTGCTTTCACCGTCACGATCACCTGCGAGCAAAGCCGTGTAAACGGTTCCGGCAGGTCGACTGACATCATATTTTTACCGCCTGAAGTTGGCTGGACCGTAATGCCTTTGAGGGTAGAGTACATAAAATCGTTCCCGTTAGAGACATGGAGCAGATTATCATTTCCGGTTTCAGGTACGTAGTCTTTGTTATTGTATGATACCAGGTAAATATCGTAGTTTCCGCGGTAGAGCGTAAGTCCTTTATCTGTCCCGTTCTCCTCTAATGCGGTGGCTTTACCGCTGGCATCTACCACATAATCGCCGTAACCGACAGGAGAGTTGGTTGTCACTGCGTCTTTTGTATAGGCATACGCCCGGATCTTACTGCCTTCGGGTAATAAAGAAGTAGCGTTTGCCGCTTTGGTCAGTTCCCCCCGATAGAGGTTAAACGACAAAGCGATCTTATCGCCGGTCTGCTCCGGGATCACTTCGTTCTGACAAGCTGACAGCAGCAGAAGCATCCCTAACGTTAGTTGTATAAATAATTGCTTTATTTTCATTGTCTGATCCTCCTATATTAAATACCTACTTGCGTATTCTGGTCCGAATCCTTTTGCCAGTCATATACGGAAACACCGTTGATGACACCTCCCATTTTGCTGACTTTGATCTTATAAACGTAATGCTTTCCCGCCAGCCACTTCACACCGGGCCAGTTAGATGCATCATCTTTGACGGTCCCTGTCTCGAAGACGCGCGACACACCATCGACATTTACTGTCAGACGGAATGAAAGCACCTTTTCCTCTTTACTCATAGGAGCCACCAAAGCGGTAATATTCGGAGAAGTCAGTGTGTTCTGCAAAGCGACCGAACCGGTCAAGCTGATTTGATCTTTGGACTGCAGGCCGACCAGCCCTCCCGTTTTCAGATACATGTCGCCCGTTCCGGTTTGCAGACTGTTGGTCTTCCCGATAATATCTATCTGCGTCAAGGTCAGCTTTTCCGTAGCCGATGCATCTTTCGTGATCTGGAAACTTACTTTCGACAAGGCATGATTCATCGAGAAACTGACCGTCTTGGATGCCGTAGAAGCCGTGATTTGTTCATAGTTTCCCGTAGATTTATCTGTTTGATAATTATACAAATAGTCATCCTGTTTCGGGCTACCGAAGTCATCTTCGGCATAGATATAGACCTTAATGGTATGCTCGCCGGTAGTACTGTTCGTCACCGTAACTGCCTCCCCGCTATCTACCCGTTTAGGAGGATAATAAGCGAAAATATTATACAACGCGGCCGTCAGCTCCGGCGGTGCATCACAACTCCAGGCATTCCCATCATTTGTATAGGTTGCCAGTGTATTGGTCGTTATCTCTGCATGAGCATCGGTCGTTGTGTACACATTTATTTGCTTGATCCCATCCGTCGTCACCTCCGACCGTGTACCTGCTTCCTGATTCAGACCGACGGAAAGCACCTGCAACGCGTTATCGTTGTCCGGCACCGTTACGACCTCCGACTGGCAGGCTGTCAGCAAAAAGCCGGCAAGCCAGCCGATATTTCTGTTTGATATGTATTTCATATAATTCTGTTATTAACTGTTAGTAATCGGACTATTCCATGTATCAGGTCGCATTTCCGGCATTGTAGTCATCTCCGGCACTGTCAAAATCGACCACCGTGACACCCGTCAGGATCAGATTATCGTTGGAGGAGAAGTTATAGACGTAATTGAATCCGGCCTTGAACTCCTTACCTTTTTGGGTATATATCTCATCCGCGACAGCTGTGCCATTTTCTTCCTGTCCGGATACCGTAAGCGTAAATCCGCGCGAGGTACCCGGATTGAGGATACAAATAAATGTATGATTTACCGATGCTGTTTCGCCTGTAGGCGAGGTTCGCAGCATCTTAATCGTTTCATCAGTTGTTGCCGCAGCTTCACTCGTCCGTATATTCTTACCGACCAACTTCGCACTCACATTCTTTCGTTTGTTTTTATAGGCGACAATGACGGTGATCTTTGAAAAAGCATGGCTGAATTTGAAAGGCACATAATTGCTCGCTGTTGTCACTTCCGATATCAGCTTGTTGCTTTTTTCATAATTGCTCAAAGCTCCACTCGCGGCTGCTTCATTCTGCCCTTCCTGAATATTGGCAAAATCGTGAGGGAATGAAGCCGTATACGTCTGTTCCGTTCCATCGGCAGCTAAATTCTCCCCATCAGTCTGCGGAAGCCATTGGTTCTTATCCGACAATTTGTATGCCTTACTCTTTCCTGACCGGGTGATCAGAATCTGATCTTCTTTCACAAAAGACAGTTTATCCGTCCCGTTGGTAGCTGCTCCCACGGCTTTACTTTCACCCGAAGGGATGATCTCTGCAGATACGACCAGCTCCTTTCCCTCCGATGTGTTATCGGCAGGAGATTCGCTTGAACAGGCTGTCTGCATCAGGAAACATATCCCGATGATACCTGCTATTTGTATTGAATACTGTTTCATACTGTGTTATTATTAAGAGGTTGGAGTCGTATCAAACCCGCCCGTATATGACTCGCCGCTTTTCCAGTTTTCTATCGTCATGCCGTCAGGTATAAGTATGTCATTCTCAATCTTCAGATCGTACCGATAATGTTTGCCGGCTTCCATAGGGCATTTGATCGTCGCTGAATACTTCACATTGTCATAGGTCAGTGCCAGCGAGATATCCGTACTTGCCTTTTTGGGATAGACGATACCATGCCAGGTAGCAACATTGGCCTCCGGACGATAGAAAGACATCTGTTCGGAAGATGCACCTCCTGTGTATAAGCCGGTACCGGTTATCGTGAAATTAGAAAAAGTGCCGGTCAATTTCGCACCTGTACCATCTGCGGCGACTCCTGCCTTACCGGTAAAGACCAGGGTGATTTTCGTATTCTGATGGACGAAAGCATTGTCTCCCGTAAAGTTCAATTCACCGGAAGAAGATGTTGCAGCCGGTGATTTCAGCAGGTTGCTTGCCAGGTAATTCGCCTGCGTTGATTGATCCTTTTGAATGTTTTTGTAATCGTGGGGGAAAGTAGCTTCATAGCTTGCCCCGATACGCAAGGTGAGCGGTGCAGTACCGATGACAGCCCAGTTTTTCCCATCTGCTCCTAACAGATAATCCTTGGAGTCACTGGGGTTGGTACGCGTCACACGGATCTTGTCATTCGCTATAAAGCTACTGCGATCGTAGACATTTGCCGGATCATCGGTTACCGTCTCCGTCGTCTCTCTCCCGTCTGCCCGGGTATCGGCATCGGATGTGCAGATCTCCGCCCTTATCATGATAGGGGTATCCTCTCCGGGAGGGTCGATCACCGTCTCATCCGAACAGGCAGTCCACGCCAGAAGCAGGCAGAAAAGACCTGCCAGCCGGACTGTCCGGATTTGTAAGTTTACTGTTTTCATATTATTTATTTTTTATGTTATTGCTGATTATTGGGTGGTTACTCGACCCGGACGGATTTGAAACCATCGGGTTTGAGCGAACCGTTTCCCTTATCGTCACCACTTCCGCTCCAACCATCCGACCATTCGGTGATCTCCGTACTTTTTATGGCGATGTCGCGGTCGGTCAGTGTGAGGTTGTATTTATAGCGGTTCCCTTTCTTCCAGGCTTTCGGGGTGTTACCCGAAGTACCGAATGTGAGGGATAATTCACGCTTCATGTCGGTGGTTTCATCTTTCTTATCCAGCACAACAGTCAGTGTCAGGTCGGAAGGAGCTGCCGTCAGAGGGGCTACCAAGCCGTAGGCGACTAATGCGGGAGAACCTGCTTTGCCACATAACTGGGCGGTGGTGGCGGTTCCACCGGTAGCCGCAGTCGTTGCCTTGAACTTCAATAACGAGCTTGTTGTTAATGCTAGTGTACCGTCGTTGATGAACATGGTACATTGATCGTCAGCACTTCCGGAGATACGGAACGTATGAGTAGCATCTGTTGTCGACAGGCGTATTTCCTTTACATAATCGTATGTGTTATCCACATCACGTCCCGATTTACTCTCCAGGTAAAAGACCAGGAGCGACAAGGCATGTTGCATGGATATTTCGGGGGAAAAGGGTTTCGGACCCGTGGCATCCCCATTGCCATTGTTGGCGGTGATCGGTTTGGCATCTCCTTTGGTGGAAGAAGACGAGCCGTACAGATAGTCGGTTGTACTGCATCCCCAAGCAGTTGTGCCGTCGAAAGTCTGGTCGGCAGGTATGCTGACCTTTATTTTATGCTTTTCATCAGCGGTGGAAGCTATAAAATTGGCATCTACACTGCCTGCTGCTATCGGTGGATAAAAGGCAAAAATACGTGCCATATCACTAGAAAGGCTGACCTTTGGGTCACTCGTCCAGTCGTTACTAGCTCCCAATGTAAAAGTAGCCAGCCCCTTGCTTTCGCTTAAGCCCGGATAGACCGTATGATCGTCTTCGTCGCGGGTTATATACAATTGAACCTGATTGATCAGATTCCCATTTCCATCCGGATTGGCTGCCGTTCCGCTTATAACCGAACGGGTGGTGCTCTCTCCTACCTGTATTTGGGGAGAGAGAAGTACACGGTCGTTGTCAGCCTGCCATTCATCGGACGAACAGGCGGTGAATAAAAATGCTGCGATCAGGCTGTTTCCGATGATAGGGACGATACCGGTGATAGCGGCTCTTTGTAATGCCGTAAAAAGGCTTTTTATATGGTCTTGTTTTCTCATGATCTGATTGTTTTACAGGGTTCCACTTGAACTGTTATTATTACCGTCGTCATCCCAATCGACTACCGAGACACCCGAAAAAGCGAGGCCGGTACCGTTGATCGTTACTGCGTAGGTGTATATCTTTCCTGCATTCCATTGAGGGTCATCAGCATATTCGATAGTCATTTCTTTTTTATCGACGGTCAGGCTGATGACCGATTTAGCGGCATCGCAAGGCAGGGCGTAATTGGTGATTGTGAGGTTACTGTTCTTGTCGGAGGTAAGCTCGAATCCTTCACTATTTTGAGTAGCCGATTTCAGATCGTAGGTGTAAGCGGCATCATTTGTAAGGGTTATCCCTAGAAATGTACCGTCAGTCAGTTTCATTTTGGTGTTGTCTGTCAGGGTATTCATTTTGCGGGTATATTTCACTTCGGTAACCCTAGTTGCTGTGCCCGGATATGAATCTCCTTTCTTGATGATAAGTTTGATTTGTGAGAAAGCATGTTTCAAACCGATGGCTACGTTAGGACCGGATTGGTTGACGGTTCCGCCTGAACGGTTACCGTTGGCAACAGGCTGGGTCGATTGAAATTTGTCACTTTCGTTGGTTTGTTTTTCGTCGTAGGCAACCCCGTACATGTAATCCTTTGCGGGAAGGGTAAAGTCGAAGTTTCCATCAGCCGGAAATGTCGGGGACAGACTAAATACATTGGTTGGTACAGGAATGACAGGGACAGGGGCGGTTATGGTAGCCGCAGGAGTATTTGTTTCGGTAGGGATGGCAGCTGTTCCGTCCTCATTCAGCGTGCTGGCATCGACGATGTCTGTTGCTCCGTTGGTTGGCGCAGGGTAACAGGAGAAGATTATGGCGTTTTTCTCGGGTTCCAGCCAGAGGATGTCCTGTTCTGTGGCTGGGGTAAAAGTCGTATGACCACCTGATGTTTTTCCGGTGAACTTGCCGTATTTACCGGCAGGCCATGTTCCGTAGGTGTTGTCGGTATTATCTTGGCTGACGGCGTAAAAGCCGATTGCATCTACTTTCTCGGCTGCATCTATTCCGGCACGCGTCAGTGAGATACCGGCTATATGGGGAGTAAGACTTACCGGACCACTCTCCTCTTCCTTCACCTCTTTTGAGCAGGAGAGACAAATCGCACCTAGCAACAAGAATAATAGCAGGTAATTATACGGTTTCATATTGTTTGAATGTTTTTTATATGTTGTAATTAATATTAATCATGATCACTTTGCCATTACAGGTTCATTTGTTGTCTGATTTGGATGTTTCAATATTTGTCAGATATGAGTCTATTTGTCGAAATAAAAGAACCAGGTACGCGGATGACACG
>ENA-OWPN01000810-OWPN01000810.1-human-gut-metagenome-genome-assembly--contig:-NODE-810-length-36331-cov-3.113794_pt1 | contig 36331 bp, 32 predicted proteins | sample MGYA00248266_ERZ651850 | MGnify/ENA primary metagenome ERZ651850 (study PRJEB26924, sample SAMEA4378296) | human gut metagenome | biome: human gut; feature: human-associated habitat; material: faeces... | reverse complement strand
CCTGGGCGAATCTTGCCTCAGAGATGGCAGCGCGGACGGTGTCTTTGATCTTCAGCACAAAGGCGTGGTCGTCTGCCAGAAGCGTCTCATTGGAGTAAATAGAAAAGTCCTCATCACTGGTCGCAGCACGGCCTACATGGTTACGGCGTGTCTTGGCGTCATTGATCACCATGCCGTTGGAGCATACCAGACGGTAGATCAACGGCTGGATGGTAACGGAGCCCAGCCCTGTCTCACTGTTGGAGATGATGACGCCGGCCTGTACCACATCGCCCGGGACAACATCCGCCTGCAAGCGGGGATTGACCACCTTGATATACATGAAATCGTCGGTGATCTGCGTGCTGACGAACCGTGCCTCCGGCAGCTCCCCAATGACGGGCAGCGTTACACTGGCAATGTCCAGATTGTCAATGCGGCGGTAGCGGTTGCTGAGAAACGCGCGGGCACAGCCATCCATCGTGCGGAGCGTCCGAAGCTCATTTTTCTGGGAGAACCAGTAGTTGGCGTTATAGGCCAAAAGCTCCGGCGCATCCGTGCGCATCAGCTCATAATACTTCTGCGGAATGCCGAGATAGGTTCCAAGCTGGCGGTGCGCCGTCTGGCGAATATCCAGGGGCGCGATCTTATCCAGCCCATTCTCCGTGACACGGAGCTGCGGCGCGTCTGTGGTGACCGAGAGGGACAGGCTTCCGGTATTCACCAGATAGTCCTGCTTGGCCTTGCTCTGACGCAGAAGCTCCTGCGCCATCTGCTGAATGGTAAGTCCGGTTTTCATTGTTGTTCCACATCCTTTCTCTGCCGCTCACCAGGAAACGAGGATATCCGCGTCTCTTGCGTCGGCAGCATAGCCTTCCTCCTCCAAAACCTTGACCAGCTGCGGCCAGTAGACCTTTTCAGGAAAGTCCAGAAAGGTTTCCTTTGCCGGTTCCGCTTCGTTTTCCTTGGCCTGCACAAAAACCTCACCGTTTTCCTGCACGGTCAGGCTGCTGTGGCCTCTGGAGTTCAGATCGGTAACCAGCGCCTCCAATACGGCGCGGCCCCGTGTCTCAAACCAGACGCGGGGGTTTACCGGCTGCCGGTTTGGCGGCTGTGTGTCCGATGCCCCAGCCACCAGCGGAGAGAGCTTGACAAGCGAACAGTCCAGATTTGCCTTCTGATCCAGCTTCACATCGGCGTAATCAAAATCCGGAATACCATAGACGCGGATACGGGCCGTGCCGCCCTCCACCGCAAAGCGGGAGGGCTTGTCCGCCAGCCACTCCCAACGGGCGTTGGGATATGCGGCGTGGAGCATGGCGGTGATCCGGTAATTTACATGGCACAGCAGCGCGTCTGCCAGTTGACCGCCGCCATTTGCCGCCGCAGTCTGCTCGCGGAGCCGAGCCTCTTTTGCGCGGTAGGCACGGTTATTGCGCCAGAGCGGAAGAGCCTGCGTCAAGAGCCACCACAGCAGCCAAAGGGCAAACACCGCCAGCAGCAGGGGGAGAAGCATCCGTCCGCGGATGAGTGCGAGAATGGCGATCACGATACCGATGAGAAGCGAGATACTGCTCCAAAGGGGAGATTCTTTTTTCATTTCAGTTGCCACCTTTCAAAAATAATCTGGAAAACAAAAAAAGAGGAACCGCGTATGTGTCCAGAATCTCTTAAAACACATGATGCGGTTCCTCTTTTTCACTTTGCCGGAATACGCTTATTCCGGCAGGCGTTCCCGATCTCCGTCCACGACCTCCACAGGAGGCAGCGGCGGCTGGGCAGCGCCGGGGCTTTGCTTTCGTGCGGGGCTCTGCGCTGTACGGGGAGGCTTTGTCTGCCATCCCGTCAGGCTGAGCTTCAGCCGCTTGTCCTTTTCGCTTCCACCGTTTCTGGTACAGTCCACCAGCTCCAAAAAGCCTTGAACCCAGATGCGGGAATCCTTGTGGATCTCTGCATCCGCCAGCGACAATGCAGCCGTTCCCCATGCCCAGACCTCAAAATACTGTCTGTGACCGGTATCCCTGCGCCCGATCCATTCGACCAGACCGAAGGACACATAGGGGACTTGCCTGTGACTCATTTTCAGCTGAAGGTCATTGGTCACCCGACCGAAAACATGGACTTCTGCCATACAACTCCTTTCTGCCGCGAGGGCAATACTTATATATAAAAAGTGCCAGTAAAGCGGCAGATACCCAATAAGGGTACAGTCGTCCTACTGACACTTGCGTACAAACCTGACAGCGTGCGCAGGTGGATCGCTCCACACACGGATCTAAGTCCATGCCCCGATAAGGGAAATTGCGCAAAACTCATTTACAGGGGCATTGTACCACAGGATATAGCTCGTGTCAAGCAAGAAACACAATATATAGTATTTATTCGCGGCGTATTTTATAGATGTTGTGTCTCGGCCTATTCCTTTACGAACAGACCGATGGGACAGATGTGGGTAAAACCGGGGGTGGAGATGTACCAGCAGCCGGGCCCCTCCGGTTCCCAGCTCATTTCTATGGTGATCTCCCGCCATCCATCCGGAAAGAGCGCATGGAAGGTCTCTCCGGCGTGAATACCGCGTCCATTGAGCAGCAGACGGGGGTGAGGATCGAAGTCCTCCGGGGCGGGCAGCTGGATTTGCCCTAATTTTTCCATGTTCATAAGCAAGCTCCTTTTATTCTGCGTAGCCGGGACAGGGGTAATCGCTGAGATAGAACCGGAAGGATTCAGCATGAGCGGTGTTGTGCCAGAGGGTCAACTCCATATAGGCGCCTACTTCGTCACAACCGCCGAAAATGAGCCGGTGCCCATCACCGCCTGCCGCAAGAAACCATAGGAGCATACTCGTGTAAGCGTCCGCATCCACACTTCCGGTATCCACAAGGCGGCGCACATCAACATCGGAGAGCTGCGGGTGTGAGAGAAAGTGGCGCAAGAGGCTTTCCGGCAATTCCGCGGCCTGTTGTAAAGTGAGCTTCCGAGGCATTCGGCTCAATTCCCCGCGTCTGGTCGCAGCGGTCCGGCGCGCTGTGCTCCCATAGTCTTCAATGAGCTCCGGCGCTACACTGTTCGGATCATCTTCACGCTGAATGCAGCCGTCTGTGCTTTTCAGGCAGAGCTGGTGTACACCATCGGTCACCCGCAAACCGACAGGAGATGCCGCGGTGACCTTGCAGCCAAAAAGGTCAACATGGCTGTCCAGAAAGTGGAGGACATGACGCTGTCCAAAGGTTTTTGCAAAAGTCATTGTTGTAGATTCCTTTCTGCTTAGTAAATACGGAACGGTGCGCTGTTTTTTTGCAGGTAACAGCATATCCATCGTGGGAATTCGGAACTTTCTTACGCTTACTCATTGAATCTCTCCGTTTTTATGATATCTGAGCCTTCCTGTGCAGCAGCCTGACAGTCTATCTCCGATTCGGCCCGGCTTTCCCCAAGATCCTCCAGCCCCAACAGTGCGCCATGGGGGATCCTCGCTCCCGGCAGCGCAGCCCCGGAAGAGCTTTGAAGGTAAATGCGGTAGCTGCTGCCAATCAGAAATCTTTGATGCCGATCCAGCAAGAGGTCATGCGCAGTGCCGGAATCATCCATCAGCCGGATACGCTGGTGTCCTCCCAAGGGTGCTCGCCTGATGGCGACACACACGCCCTCCACCGTTTCATAGTCCCCCTGACGGATCGCTTGAAACAGCAGAATACATCGAACGACTATGCAGGATGCCAATAAGGAGCTGAGCGTCAGAAGCGTTGGGTCGTGCAGGGCAATGCGGCCTGCCAGCCCTATCAGGAAAATGACCGGCCCTGCGGCGGCGGATAAGAGCCACCGCCGCAGGATCGGAGCAGGCCAGTTTTCAAACCCGCTCATGCACAGGCCCTCTCAAAGATGACCTGCTTGCGAAGATAGAGATTGGCAACCGCCGCTGTCACAGATTGACACGCTGCGGCAGTCCGCATTTCCGATACGATGTTGTCGCTGGTTGTTTCCTGATCTCCATACAGCAGTGCAAGCGTCTGCTGACTGCCGACGGCAGCCGAAATATCGCATTCCGCGCATCGAACCAGTTCCGCCGTGGAAAGCGGCGCGCAGCGGCTGAGGGCCATAATGTGCCGTTCCGGCTCTGTGCGCCGATCCCGCCGAAAGAGCGCCGCAGCTGACCCAGGAGCCGTTCCGCTGCACAGCAGTTTCAGAAAGGTCACCACCTTCAGGGGGAAGCTGCTTGAGATGGGAACAACATAAAGCCCGCCGAGAAGGTCATAAAGCGCGTCAAAATCTGTCGTGCCGCTGCCCTTGGCAACAAGTCCCCGTGTTACGAGCCGGTCAAGGCAGTCTGAAAAGCTGCGTCGAGGGAAAAGCTCCATTCCGTTGGAGAGCTGTTCATAAAAGTCCTCTGCACGCTGCCGGTCTGTCAGCCGCCAGCACAGCGCGGTCCAAAGCGTCATCTCCTGCGGATCCATTCCGAACTCACGGTGATCCATGAGAATGACCGGATAACGCCGGCCCCCGCCATCGTTTCGGCAGCGGAAATGTCCCAATGCCGTATAAAGTGTTTTTTCTGCCATACGAACTCCTCCTTATGCGCTCTTGATATCCTGTTCCGTGCAGGCGGTATAGAACTCCCGCACGATCCGCTCCCGGCGCAGCTTTTCCGCCGCCCGTGAGATACAGGCTCCGATGTAGTTTGGTTTCTTTTGATACAGTTTGGCAATGTCCGCGCAGCTGTAGCCTCTGACCTGCAGCTCCATCGCTTCGATCCCAAGCCGGGCGGTGCCGTGGTAGCGGTTCCTGAAATGGGAGAGCAGGGCGTCGGAGGAAACATCAGAGATCAGATCTTCCATATGAAAAGGGCTGACCGGCTCCGGCGCTCCCATCTCGGCAAAAGCGTCCAGCGACAACAACGGCAGATTTTTTCGCGCAGATTGGATCTCACGGCAGCGATCCAGCAAATAATTTCGGATAACGGTTCTGGCGTAAGCGGGGAATGCTCCCATTTCCTCCCGGTAGGAGACCGCCGCGCGGCAAAGTGCGATACAGCCTTCCTGGTACAGATCATCATGCCCCATGCCGTCCACCGTCTCATTGGTCTTGATGCTGCGGCGAAGCACCTGTTCCACCAGCGCAAGGTGCTCTTCCACTCTCTGGCGCTGTAGATCGTTCAAGGTAAATTCCATACTCATGATTTCCCTTCTTTCTGTGTTTGATTTTGCTATGCCGCTCTTGCTGCGGCGGCGCGAAACCTGCGGCTGAGCGCAATGACCTCGTCACAGCGCGCAGCGGAGAATTTAGCGATATGCGCCTCCTCGGCGGGAAGCCCCATAGACAGCTGCAGCAGGCGGTAGGCTTCCTTTCGGCTCATAACGCCATTCTTCCAGAGACTGTCCAGGGCCACATGCGCATCGTGCCGCTTTTTCCGCAGGGCCTTATCCGCCAGCGTCCCCATGGGAAGCATCGTTTTCCGGTGCGCGGCCACATAGCAGTCACAGGCGGGGTACCGTCCGCAGACATAGTATTTGGCATCGGGGTCTGGGGCCTTATCGCCATAAACCACGCTGGCCGGGCGAAGATACGCCTTGGAACCACAGGCAGGGCAGGTAATATTGATTCGTTTCATGCAAGATCTCCTTTCTGTTTCTGATATTTTGGAACGAGGGTGCAAGGTAATGAATCTGTGAGGTATTCCATCGGACACTGCTCGGAACTGCTCATTTCCCAGGTCAGGTATCTGGAAAAGAGGGATGAGAAGGCGTCCTTGCTGAGCGTTCCGATGCAATCGCCCGGATCGATCTGCTCCCCGGTTTCTTCTTCAAACTCCCGAATGCCGACGAGCAATGGCGCGCCATCCTGTCGGATCGCTGCGAGACAACCGGAGCAGTCAACCTTGCAGGGATGTGGGCACGGCCCACAGGGGACATAAATGGCGTTGCGCCAGTTTCCTTTACAGCTGAACAGCAGTTCATACAGGTTTCGATTCATTTGATCCATGGGAGCCTCCTTAAAAATCCCTCATAGTATTACGCGCCGCTCAAGAGGGGGTATCGTCCCCTTAAAATTTGAACTTTTTGTAAAGAATAGAAAAGCGGCCCGCATATAGCAGACCGCTTGACAGTTTCAAGAAATTGCGTATAATATAAATCAAATTATCATAATATAGTTTATCATACGAAAGCCGTGAATATTGGAGGTGGCACAGGTGAACTTTATCGGACGAAAAGAAGAATTGAATACGCTGGAAAAGGAATTTCGCCGGGATGGCAGCTTTGTTGTGATTTATGGCCGGCGCCGTATCGGAAAGACAACGCTGATCAAAGAATTCATCAAAGACAAGCAGGCATTTTACTTCCTTGCGACGGAGGAAGTGGAGTCCCAGAGCATGAAGCGTCTTGCCGGCGTGGTAGCCCGGGTAACGGGCAACTCCATGCTGCAGCGGGTCACCTTCACAGACTGGCTGGATCTGTTCCGGGAGATCGCCAACTACCGTCCGGAGGAAAAGAAGGTGCTGGTCATTGACGAGTTTCCGTATTTGGTCAAGACAAACGCGGCCTTTCCGTCCATTCTGCAAAATGCCTGGGACGAGATCCTGAAGGACAGTAATGTTATGCTGATCCTCTGCGGGTCGCTGATCAGCATGATGCAGAAGCATGCCCTTTCTCACGATAGTCCGCTTTATGGCCGGCGCAGCGCACAGATCCGCTTGAAGCCGCTGCCGTTTACAGACCTCTATGCCGTGCAGGGGCAGCCGTTCTCCCATGCGGTGGAGCAGTATTCCGTAACGGGCGGCGTCCCGAAATATCTGGAGTTTTTTGAGCCCGGGGAAGACCTCTACCGTCAGATTCAGGAAGTTGTACTGTCCAAGAATGGATTTCTCTATGAGGAGCCGAACTTCCTGCTGAAAGACGAGGTACAGTCCGCGAACAGCTATTTCTCCATCATTCGCGCTATTGCGGACGGCAACCACAAGCTGGGCAAGATCGCGGGTGCCCTGGGCATGGAGACATCTTCGCTGACGCCCTACCTCTCCACGCTGATCGATCTGGACTTTCTGAAAAAGGCAACGCCGGTCACGGAGAAGAATCCGGAGAAGTCCAGAAAGGGCCTCTACTTCATTTCAGATAATTTCATCCGCTTCTGGTTCCGCTATGTCTATCCCTACAAGGGGGAACTGGAACTGGACAATCAGCAGATCGTTCTGGACGAGTTGGAGAAGGACTTTATTCAGAAATTCGTTGCCTTCTCCTATGAGGACATCTGCAAGGATATCTTTGCCTCCCTGTGCCGGAACAAGGCGGTGGACTTCGTGCCCTCCCGCATCGGCTCCTACTGGCTCAATGACATCAACGGCGATACGGAGATCGATGTGATGGCGGTGGATCACCAGAAGAAGCAGGTATTCGCCGGGGAGTGCAAGTACCACAATAAGCCGGTGGATGCGATGGTCTATTATGATCTGGAGGCGAAGGTAAAAAAGTCTGCGGAGCTGCGCACGGCTTTCCCCGGGTATAAGGTACTGTATGGTCTGTTTTCCAAGAGCGGCTTCACGCAGCGGATGCTCGATCAAGCTGAGGGGCGGGATGATATTCTGCTGATTCAAGAAGACCACATTTTATAAATAGCCGAAGCGGCTGCACACGGCTTTCCCTGCATAGTCTGCTTCTTTTGTGCGCATTAAAACGCATTAGGGAATACGCAAGGACTAGCGCTTGACTTTTTACGTATAATAGAATATAATTGTATTGCAAACCAATACAATTATATTTGAAAGGAGCGCTTTTATGTCTACAAGTGTTATGCAGGTGCGTATTGACGATGATCTCCGCGCCAAGGCTGCCGCTGTCTACGATGAACTCGGCATCGACCTTCCCACCGCTATCCGAATGTTTTTGAAACGCTCTGTCGTGGTAAATGGCGTTCCCTTTTCCATGACGCTGCCCAAGCAGGAATACAGAGCTGAGCGGGCGATCCGCGCCATGCAAAGTCTGAGTGAAGCCGCACAGCAGAACGGCACGGCCGATATGTCGCTGGATGAGATCAATGCTGAAATTGCAGCGTCCCGGGCTGACCGTGCGTCAAGAAATGCTCGGAACGGAGCGTAACCATGAAATACTATGTTGTACTTGATACGAATGTAGTGGTTTCTGCTCTGTTTAACATTTCCTCCGTTCCCGGTATTATTCTGCAAGAAGCTCTTGCGGGGCGTGTAATTCCTCTGCTGCATGAGGATATTCTGGACGAATACAACGATGTTCTGCACCGCCCTAAATTTAAGTTTGACCGCCGGGACATTGAAATTGCGCTGACAGGCTTGATTAAGCGAGGTATCTTTTTGGATGCTGCCACGATTGAGGACTATGTCCCCGACCCCGATGATGCAATTTTCTATGAGGTGGTTATGGAAGCAAGAGAAACTACCGACGCCTATCTTGTAACCGGCAACATCAAGCATTTCCCGGTCAAGCCCTATGTGGTGACGCCAAAAGAGATGCTGGAAATCCTGAACGAAAATGAACGCTGATTAGATTATTTCATCGTGGCATTGTTAGAGAGGCACCTCAGAGATGAGGTGTCTCTTTCTATATTTGTCAGCAGTTTCAGCCGATGATCCAAAACGGCCCGCCGGCGCCGGCGCGTCTGCTGGCCTCGTTCAGAATGATGGACAAATCCCAGACTTTTTGACTACGCCGGTAACTGGCGGGATCAGCCACGAGGATCTTTTCATCCTGCACGCCCCGCAGCACGATAAAATGTCCGGACTTCGTAAAATGCCCTTTGGTCATCAGGGCCACGACCAGCTTTCCGTCTGCCAGGGCATCCAGAATGCGCTGCGGTTCCGAAGCGGTACACCCTTCAACGGAAAGCCCCCACGCCTGTGCTGCGCCGGGAATCAGGGTATGGTAGGAACCGCTTTTGCTGCACCAATAGCCATGCTCATAGGCCCACCGTGCCATTTGGACCGGGTCAACCGTTTCACCGGTCAGCGAGGAAACCACAATAGCCATGGAAGTTGGCCCGCAGCCATAACCCCCAATATGGTCAGTACCATAAGGCTGATTGGCATAGCGTTCATCCAGCTGGTTGAAGTAGATGACCTCCGTTTCCCCATCGGTAAAGCGCACATCGCCAAGAGTTGTAATGGTGTTGGTGGAGGGAGCGTATTGGAACAGGCCATCGCCAAGAAACAGGCTGAGGTTTTCCGCATAATTCTCCGCCAGATATTTCTGTTCGTCAGTCAGCGCAAAAATGGTGTCCGCAAAGTAGGCTTCACCATTATAGCGGATCGTGTAGATGTACCATGTTTCCAATGTATCTTCCTCGCCGTCCTCCTCCGCAGGGACAGTACGCATCTCCATCGTTCGGCTGAAGCTGTAAAGGTGCGTGAGGCCCGCACGCAGGATCTGCTCCATGTCGGTGAGGGAGATGGCAGCAAAGTCCAGTTCTTTTGCCGCACAATATTGAGAGATAAACAGGTTGGCATTGCTGATGAGATCCCCCTCATAGGGATTGACTATTTCATAGTGATCTCCGTCTGTTCCGGCAAAATCATTGGCGATGCGCACCTGCACATTCTCAATGCCCTCTCCGAGAATCTGATTGATCGCAAAGGCAGCCTGATTCACATTTTCCGTAATGGCTGCGTTGTCATTGAGGATCGGCTGTCCAACTGCTCCGGACGCTCCGCTGTCCGTCAGGCTTCCAAAGATAATCCCAGGCAGGAGCAAAATAAAAAGCAGCGGCAGCGCCAGTAACACCAGCGCGGCCGCCGCTATTTTCCCGATATGCTTTCGTGCGGACAATGCTGCTCCTATGGCAGCTCCATAGGGCCCGCCTGCCGCAGCGCCCTTTGCCGCGGCGGAAATGGCCTTGCCGGTCCGCACTGCCTGCATGGTATTGGATGCAACAGAAGCTGCCTCATCCAGTCCGGTATGGTTATGTTCGCTCATGGTCGTATCCTTTCCAGTCTAAAGGTGGCGCCTGCATCGCTTGCGACAGACCGCTTTTTGCGAGGCAGATCGGGGCTTTCAAAAATCCACACTTCTCAATCCGCACAGTCTGTGGTAGAATACCCCTCGTGTGCGATAGGAGGGGAAGAATATTGTTTTATACGCAGGAAGAGTCCGCTGTTTTGGGCGGCTTTCTCAGCAGCTACTTGAATCGTGACTCCGCATCAGACCATGTCCGAGATGCGTTTGCACGATTTCAAGTCGGATTGGAACGGGGCTGTTTGCAAAAATCGGAGCTGCAATGGGCCGAACAAACGCTGCTTGCCCTAAAGCCGCTTTGGTGGGAAGAGTGGGAAGATCACCGTGCCTTGATGAGTGCGCTGCTCAAGACACAGGCACTTCTGCGCGCCGATGAATGAGATTTCCCACAGACATAAAAAAGCCCCTGCTGCACGCAGGAGCCAGCATATAAGAATGACCCTTGACTGCTTTCGTGTTCCGCAGTCAAGGGTCATTCTATGTAAGTCTTGGGCTCTACCATCACTGGTTACCTCCGATTTCTACAGATTTGAGGGTTACTGGTACATCGGACTCACCTTTCTTTCTGTATTTATAAAATAGCAGATTTTCTATTGGTTTGCAATCCGCAAATTGTACGAAATAGCCATAATGCAAACTGTGTATCCATCTGATTTTAGGTGGATTGCTGTTAATTTGATTGACGATGCAGGATACGGTACAGTATAATAACAATGTTATGGGGTTTCAAACAGCCGCAGCCAGGCAGGAAGGCCTATGCAGCCGGCTGCCAATTTTGACTTTCCAATGCCAAAAGATATGCGTATGTTTTTGGTGCGGCGCTGCAAAGCGACGCCATTTTTTTGCTGTTATCACGGTAAGTGAGCCAGTACACGAAGCAGTCCGCAAAATACTCCTGCTCGTTGGTAAGCGCATACGGACGGAGCAGGGCTGCTGCGGTTCCGGATTCCTCCTGATAAAAGCCTTCCGTCTGAGATGGGAAGCCCATCAGCTCATCGAGAAAGTGGCCAAACTCATGGACGGTGGCCCCTGCCGAGGATACAGTGATTTGGCGGCTTCCGTAATTGGTTGCCCCGATACAGCTCATATTCCGCTCTTCACTCAGCCTTGCAAGGTACGCATAGTCAATGGTGTACTGCCACCCTCTTTCCGCAAATGCCTGCCGGATCGGCTCCGGGATCTTTTGAAGTTCCAGCAGGTAGCTGTTCAGATGGACGCCCTCTTTATTGTTCAGACGAATCGTCTCCAGAATGGGCGGCGGCGCAACGGTAAATTCCCCGGTCAAAAGAGCATAGAGAAGATCCGCAGCCTCGCCCCGTGTGATGATGTCCGTCCCTGCACAGGTGTCTTCGCATAAGCCAAAGCTCACAGCAGCGTGGAAAGCATTGTCCTGCGAAGACAGGGTTTCCCCCTCCGGGTAGAGCTGAGAACTGTAAAGGGCAATGTCAAAGGCAGCAAAGCCGCTTTCATAGATGGCATAGCGGCACAGGCGGGAGTCCGGCGCCGCCATAGCCGGCAGATTCAGCCATCCATCCGCATAGCCTTGGTTGATACAGGCATCACCGCCATAGCCGGCAGGATCCAAAAGGGCGTCTTCTTTATCAGAGGCCCGGCAGAGCATCGTTGCCCATTGGCGCACCGTAATCGGTGTGTCCGGTGCATACCGGCCGTTTCCCGTACCGTAAGTAATGCCTCGCCCAGCAAGGTAAGCGACGCTTTCATAAAACGGAGATGCTTCCGGCACATCAGAAAAGCCGTCAGAGGCGGCAAAGGCGGAAACGGACAGCAGCGCGCTGATGATCAGCGTCAAAAGGACGGCAGCAAATCCTTTTTTGTGTTTCATAGTTCAGCTCCTCACATTAGAATTGGGAAAGCGCCCCGGATAGGGCGCTTTCCCTGAAAAGGATTGGATTTAGTAGCCAGTCTTGGGGAGTGTAGGTGTATTCCAGAGCCGCCGGATGATCGTCACCCAGCTTGCCGCTGCGGTCTGCCATGTGCCCTGATATTTGCCGCCCACATCGGCGCGGTTGACCATCTGATAGCCATTGACCGCGTTTCCATTCACCATCACGCTCAGCGTGGGGTTGACAACGCTTTGGAAGCCGACAGGAACCTTGCCGAAGTCAAAATAGATGTCGGTCACCACTTCGCCAGCCTGCATGGGAATGGCGTTGAGGCTGAAGCTGTAGTTATTGCCGGTAAGCAGGTTGCTCGCCAGCACCTGATAGCTCGCGTTGTAGTTGGTCTTATAGAGAATGCGATAATTGAGACGCGCGCTGTAGGTACCGGTGGTGAGCGTCGTGGGGCGAGCCACATCGTAGGGAATTTTATCGTGCCAGAAGAAGGACTCCAGCGGCACGTTGGAGGTGTTGGCCACCGTAAGATCGTAGCGCATGGACTGGCCCGCCATGACCTGCGCGTTGCCCCGCTTGGTGATGGTAACGCCGAGGCTGGAGGGTTTATCGTAGGCAGAAAGCTTGATAATCTGACCGGGATATTCCAGCGTCACATCATGCACGGTAGGATCGAGCTGCCAATAGGCGGGCGCTGTGACCTCCCGGATCTGATAGCGGGTCAGCGGCAGCGGCTTGCTGGCCGCAACGCCCCGGGCATCCGTTGTAATGTAGTCCACTACCTTGCCGCTGCGGACATTGACGATCTCATAAACAGCGCCCTTGAGCGGAGTACCTGCAGCGGTGCCGGTGACCTCGTTATACTCAGCGGCGTACTTATAAATCTGGATCTGGCCCGTGACAGCGGTATTTTCCCACTCAATCTCCACGGTTTTGCCCGGAGAGACATAGACGGTCTTATACTGCTTATCCAGCGTGTAGCCGGGGGCGGCTTCCAGCTCTCTCAGATAAAAGCGGCCGCTCAGCCCGCCAGGGATCTCGTCAATGTAGATGTAGCCTTCATCGTCCGAGGTGTACTCTCCAATGGGCTTCTTGTTCGCATCATAGAGGACAAATTTTACACCATAGATCCCCTCGCCCGTGGCGCTGTCGATTTTGTGGATAACGATGCCGCTGAGCTTTTTGTTGGTCACTTGCAGCGTCACACGCTTGCCGTCCTTGATCTCAAAATAGTGGGGCGTGTCATCCAGCCGGAACGATTTGTTCGATGTGACCTCTTTTGCATAGTAGCTGCCATCCTCCAGAGCCACGAACACACGGCCATTTTTGTCCGTCGTAACGGTATCCACCAAGGCATCGTCCACCTTGCGGATCTCAAAGGTCGTGTTGGGGATGCGCTCACTGTGGTTATCCTCGTTGACCTTGATAATCTCCACGCCGCCCACAGGATCATTGTAAAAGTGGAGCGTTTGGGTGTCATTAGGATTGATCACCACGGTCTGGGTGCGGGTGTTTTCGTCGATGGTGTAGCCGGGGATTGTCTCAACCTCCGTCACCACCACGGTACCGGAAATGCCGGAGAGAGTGATCTTGCCCTCCTTATCCGTCCAGTACAGGCCGGTGGAGGACAGCGTGCCGCCTTCAGCGTCCACATAGGAGCCGTCTGCGTAGACGATCTTGAACTGAACGCCCTCCAACGGCTCTTTTGTAACGGAGTCCTGCTTCACGATGATGAGATTGCCCTTGGGGGCGTTGCGGAACTCCACCGTGACAACTTCATTGGATTTGACCTTGACCGTCTGCGGGGTATCGTCGAGAATGTAGCCGTCCTTCGCGCGGGTTTCCTTGACAACGAGCGTTGTGCCGGGGGCGATGTCGGTAATCGTGAACGTACCTGCACTGTCCGTCACGAACTTGCCGTTGGCGTTGCCGATGAGATTGCCGTCCGAATCCGTGACAAGGAACTCGACGTCAGAGATGGGAGCGTTCGTCACAGCGTCCACCTTTTTCACAAGCACACCGCCCTTGGGCTGATTACGGAATTCCAGCGTCATGACGGAATTGCGCTTGATCTTGATGCTCTGCGGGGTATCGTCGAGGATGTAGCCATCCTTGGCACGCACCTCTTTTGCGATGACCGTCATGCCGGGCGTCAGGCCGTCAATGCGGATGGTGCCTGCGCTGTCGGTCACATATTTACCGTTGGCCGTGCCGATCACGCTGCCATCCGAATCCGTGACGAAGAATTCCACATCGGAAATGGGGGTGCCGGTGACAGCGTCTTTTTTGACAATGAGCAGAGAGCCCATTTTATCATTGCCGAAGGTCACGGTAATGACATCCTGATCCTTACCGGAGAGATAGACCGTTTCCGCGGCGTCGGTGATCACGTACCCGTCCGGCGCGGAGATCTCCTCGCAGACATAAGTGCCTGCCTTGAGGCCGGTCACGACAATGGTTCCGTTGCTCGAAGTACGGTACTCGCCGATGACCGTGCCGCCTGTACCGGAGGTGCCGCCGAGGTAGCGGATTCTAAACCATGCACCTTCCAGCGGCTGACCGCTCTCGCTGTCCACCTTGCGGATGATGATGGCGGAAAGGGGAGTGTTTTCAAAGGTCAGGACTTTGCTCTCACCACCGGAAATGAAGCATTCCTGCGTGGCAGGCTCCTTGATGGCGTACCCGGACGCCGGTTCCAATTCCGTTACTTTGTACCAGCCATCTTTGATCTCGGGGAGAATGATTTTTCCGTTTGCGTCAGAAAAGTAAGTGCCGATGTCGTTGAGCTCACCGGTGTCGGTATGGTTGCTGCCATACCAGATCTGGAACTTGGCACCCTTGACGGAATCACCGGTGACGCTGTCCACCTTGCGGATCTCCAGACTGGGCTTGAGGGCGTTGAAGAAGGTGACGGTAGAGGTTTCGCCGGGTTTCAGCGCCACTTCCTGGGGGATGGGGCAGAGAATGACATGGTTGGGAACATTGATCTCCGTTACTTTGAATGTGCCAACAGAAACAGAGTCGAGGAAAATCCGTCCATGGTTATCGGTCGTGGCGCTGGTAGAAAAGCTGCCATCGATCTGCTCAATGAGATAGGTGACGCCCTCGATGGGCTCACCATTGGCGATGTTCTTCTTGACAATTTCAAGACCGGGCTTTTCATAGTCAACGAAAGTGACCTCGGAGGTTTTGCCGGGGCGCAGCGCCACGGTCTGCTCGGTATTGGTTACGATGTACGGCTCGGGAACGGATTCCTCACGCACAACATAGACACCGGCAGGAATGGCCGAGAGCGTTGCGGAACCGTCCGTCCCGGTCGTGACGGAGGTGGAATAGCTGCCGGTGACGGACTTCACCGAGAACACTGTGCCGGCGATGGGTTTGCCGCTCATGGCGTCCCGCTTGGTGATCTTCATATCGGGCAGTGCGTAATTTTCGGCAGTGACCGTGTACTGCTTATCGCCATCGGTCGTGTCAACATAGACGCTGTGAGGGGTAGGATTGGCGCAGTAGCCCTCCGGGGCCTCGGTTTCCACGAAGGACCACAGGCCCTTGGTGACATCCTTGACCTCAATGATTCCGCCATTTTGGGTCACATCGCTGCCGACGATCTGACCGTCGCGGTAAATATTAAATTTTGCGCCATCCAAACCACGGGTCGTTCCTGCGGCAACCTTCCGCAGCGTAATATCAGCGTCCCCAGCCGGCGGCTTTCCCGGCTCGGATGTATTGGTGACGAGTTTTCTCGGCGCATAATAGTTAAAGAAAGCCTGACGCCCCTTAACGCTGGATTTCGCGTAGACCGCCCATTTTGCAGCTTCATCTTCTACCACAGTGGCGATGATGCCCTGTTCTGCGTATTCTTCAATTTGGCGCTGAAATTCTGCGTCTTCCTTGGCCTTTTCTTTCAACATCCAATCGATATAGCCCAGGTACATTTCATAGGTATCGGCGTTGGCGTAACCACCGCCATCGATGTCACCATCGCCCTCACCCTTGAAGGTCTGGTGATCCCACACATACGTCTGCGCAGCCATAAAAAGGCTGCCGGGGATGTCACCCTTATAGTCCGAAATGAACGTCATCATCCATTTGAAGTTTTCAAGCTGCTGGGCATCCAGCTCACCCATGCCGCTCTGCGCCAGCGCCGTTTTCAGCACGGTATCCGCGTCCGCTCCGGTGGCGGAGGTATAGGTGTAGCTGTTCAGAAAGCTGGCAGTGCCCCAGCGGTAGCCGTAGCCGCGGTCAAGGCAGTACAGCAGCTTGCCTGCCGCCATCGGGGGCTTGTAGCTGTAAGGCGTACCGTCATGGAGCAGTCGTGTTGTCCAGTAATTGGTATTGTCGGTGGGCTTGATGCCCGTTCCGCTGCCGGACGCGGCCAGCGCGGAAGTCGGGAGCAGCGTCAACAGCGTCATGATAACGAGAAACGCCGAGACGAGCCTGGTTCTTAGTTTTTTCAATGAGCTACCTCCTTGCAAAATTGCACAAGAAAAATCAGACCGAGGCTCCCCGGTCTGATTCGTGATATAGGATAACAGGATTTACTTCGTTGCCGGCTTGTCCACCGCTGAAATGCTGTATCCGCTGCGAAGAAATAGTTGGACACAGTACCAGCACTCCAAGCCGTTGGCGTCAGTCCCTCGTGCAAGGCCGACGCCGATAGCCGCATAGCTTTCATCTGTCATGTTTTCCATGTGCCCTGCGGATTTTGACCATGAATATACGAGCGTTTCCGCAAGCGCGGTTTTTTGCTGCGCAAGATAGAGCAGCGGGATCTGGTGGATATTTTCCCCAACCTGCCTGCAGTCCGTAACGGTGTAATACTTCCTGCCGTCTGGTCTGGTATGAGAATAGGCACCTGTGGCAGCCATTTCATCGGCCCGCACCTGCGCGGCGCGCATCAGTTGATCGTCGGCCGTCAAAGCTGCGATGCCATGCTCCGCACGGAGGGCGTTGGTGCGAGCTACAATATCCTGCTTTGCAGCATCCGCATCAGAAGGCGCAGCAGCAGACGGAACAGCTTCAGCGGAAGGAGCCTCGCCGGTGTAAGGCGCACCGGTTTCTATTTGCACACATCCGCTGTCCGCATCCCAGAACACATTGAAGCCGACCGCTTTGCCAATGTCGCGGAGTTTCACATAGTTGTGTCCAGCAATACCATACGCTTCCATTTGCACCTCCTGCCCATCGACAAAAATACGATGGCTGCTGCGTTCAGCGAGGATTCCCGCAGCATAGGCGGAAGCTCCGCCTGTGATAATAGCGCCGATAAAAAGGCCCGTAAACATCGTGAGGATCTGCTTCTTCATGGAAAAGCCTCCTTATTTTTGATCTACTATTCCTTTACGATCATAGAGCGGCTTTTTCAACAAAAGATTTTAAGATGCCTGAACAGCCTGCACACACCAGCGCTGACTGGAATCTCCGGCAACGCAGGTGAAGAGCGTGATCCGGTTATCCGTGGTAGAGGACAAATAGCTCCAATCGCTGCTGCTGATTTTGGTCACAGTCTCCACCAGATAGGTGCGGGTACCCATGGATGTGGTATAGGTGATTTTATCGCCCACATCGAGATTCTTGATGCTGCCGATCACATATTTGGCGCCGCGATTATGCCCGCAGACAGCCACATTGCCGTTCCAGACGCTGGTACTGGTGAAATGCCCCAGCCCCTTTTTCATGCTGGCAGTCGTTTCACCTTCCCAGAGATAGTAATTCTTAACTCCGATGGCAGGAATGGAGATCTTTCCGACGGCACCGTTGGAGAGCAGAAAATCCTGTGTCAGCTCTGTGAAAGCGGGCGTCGCAGGAGTAGCTGTGGAGCCGCCCTGCAGAAAACCGGGGATCTCCACAGTTCCGCCGCCGGGAGAAATTCCGTAAATGCCGCTGCCGGATGCAGAGATGCCCTGAAGACCGGGCAGCATGATTTTCTCCATCACCCCGGTTTGGGTGGTGCTGAGCTGCCCGTACTCCAGCTCGGGGATCTGGTAGTCCACCACATTTTTTCCACCGTAATTGTAGCGGGAGCCGTAGACGTCCTCATAGGAAGAGGAGGGATAGTATTCCGGGGTGCCATCGGTTTCAAAGGAATAATCGGCAGCCTGTGCGCTGACCGCCATCGCAGAAAGCATGGCAGCCAGAGTCAAAGTCAATGAGAAAAACTTCTTCATACGGGAGCCTCCTGTTCTTCTTCAGCGGGAACGGTAAATTCATGCCAGTCATTGTGCTTGCTGGCTTGGATCGTGTAAGTATGGTCACTCTGCGGGAAAGAAACGGTGAACTCGCGCCCAGCCAGGTGCCTAGCAAGGGATTTTTTCACCTCAACCGCGACGGTATCTCCCGGATTCAGTGTGAGAGAGCCTGCATCGATAGCAGGAACCTCGCTGTCAGGATCCACACGGAACTTTGCAATCAGCCGGTACTCTCGGGGCTTGCTGTCCGGAACATACACATAGACATTTTTGCGGCGGCGCAGCAGGATGAGTGCAGCGGCGGCGATGCCCGCGCAGAGCAGCACGGCAGCGATGATCAGCAGCGGAGCGGTAAGACTGCCATTATCCCAGATATGTGTTTTCTCGGGGACGATCTCACTTCCGGTATAAACCACGGTATAAGTGATGCTGTCCACGCCTTCCGAAGTAACGGTTCCGTGATATTCCGCCGTGGTGACATAGCCTGTGGCAGCCTGATAGCTGCTGGAGGCGGAATAGGTAGCGACCGCCTGATACTGGGCAGGAACCAGCGCCTCGCCGACGAGCGCCGTGCCGGTGACCTGCCATTCCACATTGGCAAGGGTGAGCGTTTTTCCATTTTTGACGGTCGTGGCCGGCACATAAGACATGTCGTTGCGGTCCAGATTGCCGATCACCTTCGTCTCGGTGGTTTTGCTGTATTTGGTGGTGTAGCCGGACGCCTCTGTGGAAAGCGTGGTATGATCCAGCGCCAACTCGCCGGAGAAGCCGCCTTTTTCATAGGGCATACTGGGCGAAAGCTCTGCGAGGATCTGCGCAAGGTCATTTTTGGCGGTGTTGACTGTGACGGTTTCCGTTACAGTTTTGCTTTCCAGATACGGGTGTTCCACCTTGGTGGTATAGGCCCAGGTATAAAGATAGCCGTCGTAGGAAAAGTCCTCTTCCTTCAGATCATCTGGGTCAACCTCCGGGGAAAGCGTGTAGGTTTTTACAAGCCGCTGCTGGCCGTTCAGGTTTTCCGCTACCAATGAATCGGGAACCTGAGCGGCAAAGGCGCTGACCGTCAGCGACATGGCAAGCAGCAGGCAAAGGGCCAGCTTTGATAAGCTCTTCATGGTGGCCTCTCCTTTTTTTACAAATTCTGTTTGATGATTCTGGTGATGATGCCGACGGCGATGCCGCGTTCCTCATCCAGACGGGTAACGGCAAAGCTGACGTCGTCTTTTTTTCCGGGCATTCGCCGGTCATAGCAGGTGTGGGCAACCGCATTGACACCGTTGTTGAGCCGGATGAACACAACGCCGTGCCGCACATCGGTCACTCTGCCGGCATATTTGCCCTGCAGGACGCATTTATCCAGATTGCTCTGGTTGGCGGCGGACGAAACGCTGCGGATATCTGCTGTGATGGAAATATGGTTGATGTCGCCGCGGTCAATGGTGAGCACACGGACAAGAACACGGTCGCCGACGCTGTAATACTCGCGGGCATCACCGAACCATGCGGCAGACAGATCGCGGGCGAAAATCGTACACTCCACGCCGAACACTTCTACACGCAGGACTTTTTCCGCAACACCAATGACGCGCGCCTGTACGACGCGCCCTTCATAGATCATGGGGATGCCCTCTTCATTGGCGTCCAGATAGAAGGTCTGACGCTTACGGAGCATGGCGGCCTTTCGACTTGCCACAACGCTGCGGGCGGTGTTATCCAGACCCCGGACGATGAAATCGATCTCCGCGGTGAGCATAGTCGCAAGGATACTGTTCATCCGCTCCATAAACGGCTTGTATTTCGCTCCATACGGAACGGGCCCGGAATAGAGCATCATTTCTTTCAGCGGGATCGCAATGCGATAACCCTTGTAGTCAACGACAACGATAGTACGGCCGGAAGGGGTCTGCTCCACGCCGTCCAACGTTCCGGTCAAAATACGACCGGCAATATGCGAGGTCTTGATCTCATGCCAGATGACCTCACGGCGTTCTTCTTCCGTTTCGATACGGTCTTTTGCATCAACGGTCAGAATGTAGGAGTCACGGCGTCCGGCAGGTGCGGGAGGTGCAGTGGACTGCGGAGCAGCTTCACCATCTGCGGATTCCGTTTCATCTTCAGTGGGCGGAGCATTTTCCGCATTTCCTTCCAGCAAAAGCGCATCCAGAGCATTTTCGCCGCTGCTGTCAAGGGGTGCCGGAGTGCTGCTGTTCAGCTCCTGTAAAATGCTGTCGTACTCCGGATCTTCCGCTGCTTCATCGGAAACAGGGACCGTCTCTGCGGCATCAGCGGTGTTTTCGGCATCCGGCTCGTTTTCCTCAACATCTGCTGTGCCGCTCATATCGCCGGAGCCGAGATCAACTTCCGGGGGTTCTGCCAGCGGAGTTTCCGTGTAGTCGCTGCCGGCGGCCTCCACCTGCTGCTCAGAAAGTTCTTTGCCGGATTCGGTTTCCATGAACTCTGAGGAGAAATCATCAGGGGGCGGGATCGTTTTTTTCTTGGGCATTAAGTATCCTCCTTTTTCTTCATAATGGATTCTTTGGTTACGGCAACGACTTTTTCAGCCGACGCAGGCTTTTTCTTTTGCGCCGGCTTCTTATCCGCTGCCTGAGATGGCGGCGCCGATGGAGTTTGCTTTTCCTGCGGCTGATTTGCCCGCCATGCAGGGACATGGGAGGCGGCCTTGCTCGGCCGCAGCTTCTTCGCCTCGGGATGTTTGGAATAGTCGTACTTATCCACCTCCAGTACATTCTTGCCCCGAATGAGGATCAGGGCTTTATCAATATCCATACGCAGCACCTCGTCCATGGTCATCAGCTTGCGCCGGCCGACACCGCTGGTTTCCCGGTATTCAGGCGTGTAATTGGATACGCGCCATGTTCCGAGCTGTTTGGCTTTACTGGTGACAGAGATACTGGCCTCGCCGGTCCGGTCAGAAATAAATTCCGCCGTCAGAGCATCTGTACAGCCAAGAAAAAGCTGCACATCGCAGTTGCCCAGAATTTCCTGCCACTGGTTGTAGGGATAGCGGTTCTGAAGACCTGCTAAGTTCTGGAACACACATGACATGGACAGGTTTCTGGAACGAATGACCGAAATTTTTCTCGATAGATCTGGGATCACTCCACAGGCACACAGCTCTTCACCAAGTACATGAACAGGAACCGGAAGCGCCCCACCGGGGCAATGTTCGTCCGCATAGCGAACCAGGCGGATAAACACAAAGGAAAGAAACAGCGAGGAGAGGAAATCAAAGGTGCTGTCCTGATCGCTGGTAATGCAGTAATACGCGCATGGCTGCTTTCCCGGGAGTTCCAAATCGATCTCGTTGTAGGATGTGATGTTGCGAATATCCCGGTTTTGGAAAACCTGCAGTCTGGAGCCGAGCCCGATGATAACGCCGCCGCGCACACCCTCCGACGCCTGCTTGAAAATGCTGTATGGCGCTTTGGCAGGATGCGTGAGGGGAAGAACATCAAAAAGCGCATTCAGTTCCTTTTCGGAACTGGCGGTGAGCAATTGGTACACTTCGCCGATGTTTTGCTTTTTCTTGGGATAGCTGGTGGAAACATAGAGGACCAGCGCCTTGAGCAGATTCATTTCGGCGCTGTCCCAGAAGTGGTCACGTTCTTCGCCCCCTGTGTTTTTGATGATGACGTCACAAAAAAGCTGGGCCATCAATTCCTGACCGCCGACCTCCGCAAGACAATTCCATGAATCGGAGGCTGACGGTGTGACCAGATTGAACACACGGACGGTGTACCCCTGATCCCGCAAGTACTCGCTGGTCTTTTCGTAAAGTTCGGATTTTGGGTCACAGATCACAAGGCTTGACTTCCGCGCTGCGCATTGGAGAATCATGTTGGAGCCGCTGGCGCCGTAAACCGCAAGATTCCCGTTAAATCGAGTCTTTGGAGGAATACAAATGACCTGATGATCCAGCTCTCCGAGAATCGTACCGGAATGCTTGCGAATATCCGGGACAAGGTCAAGCACCTCGGTCAGCTCCTTGCGGGACATAAAGCCTGCGGTGCCGTAGGTTCCCTTGTCGGAATAGACCAGATTGCGCTGCCGGTCGTATTCGCCGCCCTCACTGTAGCCCATTCGCATGACCATGAGGATCAGCAGCGCCAGCGCACCGATGCAGAGGCCGAGGCCATACAGCCCATACGGAAAGTGGAAGGCTGCCGCAAGGCAGGGAAAGAATCCGGTGTCCGGGAATGCGGGAGACGTCCCAAACACGGCGCCGGCCTCCTGCCATGCACGGTAATTGGAAAAAAGCTGCGAGAGGTAGCCGCTCCCGTAGAGCAGCGCCAGCGCAGCGATTGGAATGATAATGAAAAGCTGAATCGGCTTCTTTTTAGGAATAGAGCACGCTCCTTTCAAACTGTTGAAAATCAATGCTTTGCAGCATCACACACTGCCCGCAGATCTCCCGCAAGGCTTCTTCCTGGTAATCAAAGCAGATCAATGTCCCCGTCATTCCGTGCAGCTCCAGCGCGGTATCGAAACGCCGGATGCGAGGAAAATCACAGGTGTAGGCGAATAGAACAGGATTCCCCTCGCTGTCAATGGCGTCGTTCTCGACGCGCCAATTTGGTATCCCCTCATGGAGCCCGTCTGCAAGGATTGCATCGAGCGTCCTGCGCTGCTGCGTGTCGCATAAGAGGCGAAGGATCGCTTCGCCATAACGGTCATTGGTCAAATAATAGAAATGCGGAAAGCTGCCATCCAGCAGGAAATAGTTGTGTGTGTCCGGCTGCATCAGGATAGGAAGCTGTTCCATGGTGGAGCCGAACACGATCCCGGAAATCTCCGCGTCGGGCATGACCCCTTCGGTTTGCAGCAGAGCTTTGAATCGCAGTTCGGCCTTGTACTCCCATTTCATCTGCGCTTTGGCGGTGTTATAGGTCAAAAAAATACCGCCATCCGTCAGCAGGATGCCGGTTGCGCGTGAACTTTTGATTTTCGCCCCTTGCGGGCCGATCTCTTTAACCTCTCTGGAGGTGTAATAGGCGGGGATTGCCGCACTTTGGCTGGCAGCGGAAAAAGGGGCCTTTTCCCATGGAAAGGCCGGAATGTCAGCGTTGTGCATGATGGTCAGGATCTCAGCCATCCGGTGAAGCCGGAGCCGTCTGGAAATTTCGCTTTTGAGCTTGTTTGGCTCAGAACTGCCGGTCAGGTAGGCTGAAAACCATTCGGGAGCATCAGCCAACAGCAGCCGTTTGGCTGATGAGGTGAGCCGAAGACCGCGCAGGCCGTCTTTGGAGAAGGTACGCAGCAGCCCATCTCGCCGGAGGGCAGTAACGACACTTTCGAGGTATGCGGAACCACCCAGCAGGCGGCTGATTTGACGGATGGGGTATTCACCGCAGAGGGCGGTCAATGTCAAAAGAAGATAGGGCAGCGTATTTTGAGCTGGCAGCTGCCGGGGCTTTCGAGGCATAAACCGTGCTGCCTCCTTGTACGATATTTTACCGTAGGGCTTTATAGCTTGGGTAATTTTGCGGCCGGATCACCTTGAAAAAACGCAGTATTTTCAGGGCTTACAGGGCGCTTTTTGTACCTTGGAAAATAAGCGCCCATAAAAGGTCAAAAATCCGATATGCTTTTTACACCATTCTGGCGCTCTGCAAGCCAGACCGGAAACTGCGTGCTGTCCATGAGAAAAAGCCGTGTGCAATCCTCTTCGCCCAGCTCTGTGGTGTTGTAGGCGTCGCACAGCAGCCCATTGTCATCCGTCAAGATGAAGGAGGCCGCAACATCCAGAAACTGCTTCAGTTCCAGATTGTCATAATCGCGGATACGGCGCTCTGGCAGCTCCTGCGCATAGATATGGGAAAAGCAGACCACACAATGCTGAAATTGCGGCATAGTGTGGTGGGCGGCGTAATCGGAGAGCGCGGAGGTAAACGGATCCAACAGGAACTCCGTGCTTTGGCGCTGCCTGCGCTTTGGCAGAAGGCACGGGAGCTTGATCTCCAGAATGCCGTCATTTTCGCTGATCTCAATACCCTGCATGGTTTCAGCAGACCGCAGATATTCCTCTTTTTTGATGCTGGTAGTGGCATAGATCAGGTGGCGCAGCCGGCAGGTGATCCGCTCGGCCCGCAGCGCCGCATCCGTGGACAACACCTCGTAGTTGTCGGGATAACGCTGGATATCCGTCGTGTTCATGGCATAGAGCGCATTGTTCAGCCGTTCGATCTCAGCCAGAATAGATGTAATTCTTTGTGATATGATGGCCCTGTTCAAGAAAAAACTCCTTATTCGATTTGATAATACTGCACTTCGCCGCCCGAAGAGACGGTACAGTAGCCGCTGGTGTTTGGTGTGTGGATCTCGGCGATCTGCTCCGGCTGCTCAATCAGAACGATGTATTTGGGCGGAACCTCTTTTACCGCGGAGAGCATTTGGTTGATAAGCTGCTCTTTACCCGGCTCCGCGTAAATGATCTCGTAAACTTCGCCATCCGCAAAAAAGATGATTTTGGCGGGATAGTCACTGACAGAATGATATTCCACCTGCTCCATAAAGTCGGTAAGAACCCAAACGGCCTTTGAAAGCCCGTGATCGATGCTCTCCTCCGCATCAGCGGGAATGCGGTAATACTCGCCGCGCTGCACAATGCGGCCCTGCTTTTGCAGGTAGGACAGCAGATTTCGGATTTTACTTTCCTTGTGCGGATAGAGCTTCAAAAGCTGCATCTCCGTCAGAGCGCGGTACATGGAAACATCCCGCAGGATGCCAGCGGCTTCCTGCCCATAGATCTGTTCCCTCGTTTTCATTGAAACATCTCCTCGTTATGCGTATTGAAGCCGTATAATCGCCGTATTGCTGTTGGTTGTGGAGCGTTATACGTCTTAAATGCGTATTGTGTACGGATTAGCATGGATGCTGCTTTGGCGCAGCACGCTGAGCAAGCTCAGCCAGCTCCCGGCGATCCGTGGTGATCAATTCCTTTTCCATTTGACTGCACTTGATCTCCACGGCAATATTATTGTTATTTGTGCTGATGAGAGCGCTGCCGCGCTCAAAGTGCGTAATTTCCATCAGCTCGGCTTCAGAAAGGTGAAGAACACCCTGAACACGCTGGGCTTCCTCCTCTTCCAGATTCAGCAGGATCTTCGTTTTGCTGTTGTTGATGATGCCCTTGCCATATTTACCGTCGTCCAGCGCAAAAAAGTCATTGAGGTCCTGTGTGGCGCAGACAAGGCTGCCGCCATAGCCGCGGATCGTCTTGGCAAGCTCCAGAACGGATTCGGCGGCCTGCCGGTTGCTGCTGGCGCCGATGAGCTGCCAGCACTCGTCCACGAAGATGGCTTTTTCCGCCGTGCGGTTCTCTTTGGCCTTGTCCCATACAAAGTCAAGAGCAACAAACATCCCCACCGTCAGCAGATCACCGGTCAGCTCAGAAATATCAAGGACGATGTACTTGTTGTCCAGTGCCACATTGGTTTGCTGATTGAAGGAGCGGGCAGAGCCGTTGACCAGCCGGTTCAGGATGTTGGCAAGGCGCTTTGTTTCCGGAGAGGCGGCGAGAATTTCATACAGGTCTCCCAGGATCGGCATTTCTTTATAGCACCCTGGATTTTTCAGCTGTTCCAGAGAAGCATTGTCATGTGTGATGCCCTTTGTCCCGTAGGTGCAGATCATGGCATCATCCAGAAGCTGCCGCTCCTCGTGAGACATATCCGGAATTAAGAGGCTGAAAAACGTGTGCAGCCGCTGAATTTTGGCTGCCAGCAGAGATTTTTCCGCGCCGGGGCCATCCAGCAGATCGTCCACGGACTTATCTGCCTTGCGGATCTCCATGATGTTGATGCAGTTTTGAGAAGCCGGAGATATGGAGATAAACTGTCCGCCGATGTTGGAACAGGCCCGGTGAAACTCATGCCCTTTGAGCGGCGCGATGATAAAGACCTGAATTCCCTTGCGGCGCATACGCAGAGCCATCAGCTGAAGCGTAAAGGTTTTTCCGGCTCCACTGGTTCCGAGAATGGCAATATTGGCATTCTTGTAGACGCGGGAATCGAAGATGTCCACGATGATGAGAGAATTATTGTGTTTATTGACGCCGAGAAGAATACCGTTGTCATCGCACATCTCATAGCTGGTGAAGGGATAGCAGCTGGCGGCTCCCGTTGTCAGAACATTCCGCTTAGACCGCTCATAGAGCTGGCGCTCCAGAGAAACCAGAGGAAGAGAGGATAAAAAAGCCTGCTCCTGACAAAAGGAACAGGTCTGTACATCCATGTCCTGCGAAAGCAGGAGTTTTTTCATTTCCGCGACCTTCCATTCAAGGTCGTCCACGCTGCCGGCTGTGACGGTGATAAGCAGGTTCAGATAATAAAAATCCTCATTGTTGGAAAGACCGTCTTTTAGAAAATAGCCGCTGCGGATCGCACCGTCGAGATCGTCAAAATCCGTATTGGTATCGCTGGTTTCCTTGATTTTGCTGCGGTTGATACGGAGCTGCTGCCCCAGCTTTCTGACCATGCGGTCCTTTGGCTGCCGCGCGAGAAAGACGTCCAGATCGATCCCGTCGCCGGCGTTGACCAAAAGGCTGAGCCAACCGGCGGGAACGCGCGCTTTATAACCATCTGATGGGACAAGAAGATAGGCATAATACAGCCCATCTACACAGAGGTAGTTTCCATGGGTAAGGTCGATGCTGTCAGGGGCATAGAATTCATTGACGGGAATTGCGTTGATGTCCCGTCCGGAGGCCATGTAGTCTGCCAGAACGGACTTCACCCGTTGGTAGAATGGCTCACTGCTGGCCCTGCGGCAGAGAATGTTATAAAGAATCTCCGCCGTGGCGTCGTCCTCGTTCTCAGGGGAAATGACCTCGTTGCCGCACTGCCGCAGATAATTTGCCGCCGTGCGTGCGGCTGTTTGCAGGGAAGCGATGGCATCCTCTTCCTCATGGCCGCGTTTGGTGCCGGGCAGCGGCTCATACTCGAAAATGAGGAAAAAGCGCCTTGTGATTGCCTCACGGGAGCCAAGCTGCCGAATGAGCTTCAGGTAGTCTTCCTGCAGGACACGGCAGCGCGGATCCTGCTCATGCTCCAGCTCCCTGCGGACGGTATCCAGATGCCGGTTAATGTCCGCACGCTTTGTCAATGCCTTGAATTGCACCTTGACCGGGGCAATTTTCAGATAGGAAATGAAGGAGTAAATGATGCTGCGCTGCTCTCTCGCGCTGCGCAGCAGGAAGTTGACGGGAACCACCTCTACAACCTTGACATAGCGGTGATCTCTTGTATAAATGACACCGTGCTCAATCTTCTCGATAGGGATATAGTCCGCCAGGGCATTGAGCGGCTGAACGGCTTCTTCCTCCTGCAAGAAGGTCTTGAACTGCGTCACGCTGCGCTGCTTCAGATCAACAGAAAATCGGCTGCGGCTTTTGGGGAGCGGAGGATCTTCTGCTTCGCAGTCGCTTTTCCGCTGCTGCGCCCAGCTGGGCAGCAGCGTTTTTCCATTTTTGCCGCCCTGCGTCCCATCGCGTGAAAGGATTCTGCGGTTGTGCAGAAAGCAAAAGAACAGGCGGATAAAAGCGGACAGGCTCATGCCGGATACGCCGATCAAAGCGAGAAGCACCAGCGGAAGAGCTGTCAGGCATAAAATCACAACGCGGACGGTGAGAGAAAACGGAAGGTGCAGAACCGGCACACCAACCGCAAGGCCAAGGATGACCGCCTCAATCGTATTACGGGTTTTCAAAAGCCCGCCGAAGAGTGTGCCGCCCTCCATAAAGTTGGGAGGAATCACATACACCTCAAATTCTTCCGGTTTCATAGACAGCCTCCCTTACATCCGGCCTTTCCGCTTCGGCGGATTGGGCATCTTCTTGACGATCTCCTTATGATAGTCGATTTCACCGTCCGGTGCGGTAAACGGCTTCTTGATTACGGTATCAACGGCATACTGCTTGTACCATTGGACGCCATCGGCAGAGAAGACCTTCTGGTGTTCACCGTCCGGCGCGGCATATTGCCCGGTATGGTACATTCCAAAGGAAATGCCCTCCGGATGCTCCGGAGAATACTCTGTGCCGGTGATGCGCCCGCCGCCGATCTCAATGTTGGAATAGGATATTTGCGGTGCGGCGTCTCCCTGAGCGGTAATGCCCATGTAGGAGGACAACGCCTGTGACGCAAACTCTCCGGTGATGGAGCCGGTGGAGTGCAGATCTCCGGCTGCGACCATACCTATCACATCGTTGGCAAAACGCCCGCCCTCCAGCATGGAGTTGGTAAAAATACGTCCGCCGAGGCCAACGGAATGCTGTGACTCCCTGCGGAGTGAGGAAACCGAGGCGGTTCGGGTACTGGAAGCGACTTGCTGATGGGTCACGCCCATCTGCGACTTTTGAGAAGCGCTTTCGCTGCGCGTCTGCTTTGCCTGATGAACAACGCTTGCTGCCTGCCGCTCGGCATTTACAGTACGCTCTGTGGCCTGATGCGCGGCGGACATGGTGGAGGAAGACGCTTTCTGCGTCGTTTGTGTTGCGGTTCTTACGGCGTCATTGGTGATTTTCCGACTGACAACGCCGGCCAGACCACCTTGCAGAAAGCCGGAAGATCCGGATGCGGCGGCGCCTGCGCGGCTGGAGGCTCTGTCGGCAAAGTTTCCGACAACTTTTCCAGCCATGCCGGCAGCGAGAGAGACACCCTTGAATGCCACCATCGCCTCACCCAGCATGGAACCGCCGGTATGCCCCACGTTGACGCCGATGCTTGCCATGAAGCTGTCGATTTTCTGCGAGACTTTGAGAAAGCCAACCGCGCAGAGAAACCAGACCAGGACATTCCCCGTCACGGCCTCGCGGCTGGAACTGCTGACTGCGGCTTCAACATCGCTTTCCTCCAGAGCAAACGCAGGTACCGCCAGGGCAAGCGCAAGCAAAAGAACGGTGCCCAGCAGCGGAATGATTCTATGATATTTCTTCGTGGTAATGACCTCCTACATGGAAAGCGGATTTGAGATGAATGTGCCGACCATCGTGATAAACAGCCGAAGGCACCATGCGTTCATCAGCAGCAGAAATATCTGCCCGCCGAACATCCGGCACCAGCTCTTAAAAATATTTGCGGTAGATTGCGATGCGCCCATGGCAAAGGCTACCGGCGCGGTATAGACCAGGACGCCCAGCAGTACATACCGTTCTGCCGCTTCAAACAGCAGCTTAATGTAGTTCCACGCAAGAATCAGTGTCAGAATCAGAACGATCAGCGCAACGCCGCCGTTGGCACAGACGCCGATGATGGTCAGCAGAACAGAATTGAAGCTGGCAAAGTCCAAAGAAGGAAGCTCTGAGGACAGTATCCACGCATAAGGCGTTCCGCCTATCGTCAGCGCAATGTTTACGATTTCATCTGCGTAGTACGCAAGTACAATGAACAGAATCGCCTTGGCGGTCAGCTTGACCGGATCCTCTGCGTCCACGCCCAGGCCCAGTCCATAGTTCTTGAACAGATTCCAGACCCAGCCCAACAGGATCAGCCCGATGGCAAGTGCCACCAGAAGGCTATACATGGTTTCCGCTGCGGGAAAATATCGCAGAAATGTGTTCATGTCACAGCCCAATGCCCCCAAAACAGAGGTGTTGATCATATCCAGACCGTACATGATCTGCTCCGCGATCCACTCTACAATACCGTCTAAAATTCCCATAGCTTTTACGGGGCGGTCCACTGCCCGCCGCTGAAGAAGGGCGTAACATAGCTCATAATGAAGCCGAGCCCGTTCAAAACAGCCCATGTGATGATGATTCGCTTGAGCCAAGCCCGGCTTTCATCGACGGTTCGGCCGCTGCGGGAGAAATTCATCATCAGCAGTGCGACTGCGGCCGTAACGATGGCTGCAATCGTGGAGATGCCGAGGATCTGCGTATAGACATCCCGCATGATCTCATTGGCCTTCTCCCACACGGTTGCGGCAGAGGCCGGCTGACAGAGAGAAGCGGATAGCGTGGCGGTCAGAAACGCCGCATACAGCCAACGGCCGATATTGCCACGTGGCTTTTTCCCAATACGGGGAGACGGACACTTGTGCTTCAAAAGCATTACCTCCTTGTGTTGCCCAAAAGCAGGAAACAGCACCCAGCGAAAGCCGGATGCTGTTTCATTGACCGCAGAAGGGCATAAAAAAAGACGCACATCAAAAATGGCGTCCTCCTGCGGCTGCTTTTGGTTTGTTTATAGTTTTGAGCATACTTAGTTTAACATACGGCGATTTTGCGTTCAATAGCAAAACCCTTCCAATTTTCTCCCAATTCTCTTTCAAAATACTCTCACACATCTGGCGGGAAAAAGCAGTCCAGCGTTTTCAAAGTGTCCTGCGCGGAAAATCCCCAAAGGACAGAGCTTAACGCTTCCACGGCAGCTTTGCGCAGGCGGTAGTAGGTGCTGAAGCTAATGTCCCTGATATGCGGGTGGAGCGCTTCAATGATCTCCTCCACATTTTTCAGCTTCTGTGGGGATAAAAATGAGTAATACAAAATCCAGTAGTACACCTCTCCGCTCTGGTGGTGCGTGCGGAGAAGGTTGACGGAATTTTCAAGCAGGGTCAGCATTTTGTAGCTGCGCTCGATGCACCTGGCATGATTTTCTATGTCCGTGCCGCCGAGATCCGCACCTGCCATATAGATGGACTCCAAAAAATCTTCAATGCTGCAATCATAATCAATGCGAAACTGATTTTTGACCTGTCGGATAGACAGTTCCAGACTCCATGTTACATCTCGATATTTTTTGAGCAGTCTCCATGTGTCGTGATAGCGGGCATCCTCTTCCGGCCGTTTTTCATACATCTTTCCTGACATTGTCGCACGCTCCTTCCGTTTCAGCATTTGGGATGATCGTCATTTCAAACCGATACAACGGACTGCCGGCGCCGCAGCAGATCGCAAGTCCCGCTGAGATAGTGCCTTTCTCTATTCCTACCGTGCAGTCGTCGGATAATGGATATAACATATATTTGGATTTTGGGCATGAAAGGCAGGAAATGCCTTGCGCTTCAAGGGTTCGCAGCACTTTCCGAACGAAGTACAGCATGTGAGGTTTTGAAACGCTGGGAAGCTCTGTTGAAACGCAGATCTGCTCATCAGAAATTGAGCCGGACTCTGGCGAAATGGTATCCGGCACAGATACGCGAAGGTTCAGACACATAGCAACCTCCTCTTTGCCTATCATGACATCCGAAATTTGGAACATGGTTGAAAGATAATTCTTTAGGTAAATTACCGTTCCGCTGCGGCCTGGGAAAGTCAGCAGAGAAAGATAATCAAAATCGGCCAGTTTTTTGAGCAGCCGCCCCACGCTGGAACGGGAGATTCCCCAGCGCGTGGATAATTCGCTGTAATTGACGAGCGGATTCCCGGTGCCGTTTCTGAAATACGCAACTGGCCCGATCTCAGAGCCGCGCACTTGCTGATCCTTGTAAATCGCAGAGATCCAAAGATCCAGAATGACATCCATCTCGGATGCGCGTCCCGCGGAGATCAACTCCGTTGCCGTTGAAACAGGAATGAAGAAGAAACCGGAGTCTTTTTGGCATGGGCAGTTATAATCGAGCGCGGTGTTATTGCGCCGCCAGTCCGTAATGGAGAACTTTACGATATGCCCGCGGCCGAGGCGGGTAAATGTAATGAGCTGCCGATCCTGCAAGGATTTTAGAATCGCAAATGCCTGATAATGGAAACGCACGCGAAACCATTCCGTGATGTCAGTGATGGAGCAGATCCATTCGCCCGGATAGACCGTGTATGAGATCCCGTCTATGCGCCGATAAGAGGTTCTGAAGTTGGCATAGGAGCAAAGAACGACATAATAAAAAAGACCGGAGCATCCGCCTGTGCGAATGCTCCGGTCTGCAATCAGAGTTTGCATAAATTCTCGATAAATTCGGCATCGTGGATAATCTACAACCTGCCTGAGTTCAAGCTGATAGTCTGCCATGGGTGGCCTCCTTTGCTAAGCATGATTGCTTTTGCATACATGATGTGATATGCTTTTTTTTTGCCATTAGAATAAGTGACGGATTCGAACACGCGCAAGGAAAATCTGCCTCATTTTTTGCTAATGGCCTGCTAATTTGCAGTTTGAAATATCGCAGCTAATTTCTTGCTAACGATTACTTTGGTTATAAAAGGCTCCGAGAGTTGACTGTATTGCACAATAGGAGATATGGATAATAGCCGCAGCATGGTCGAAATGCACAGCGGTATATGTGAGGACATCGCAGGCAATTCGACAAACATATCTCCTAAGCAATAGGCCGCTGGTTCGAATCCAGTTCGGGGTGCCAGCGCCGGAGCAGCCCAAGAGCTGTTCCGGCGCTCTCTGCTTTCCGTCCCACATGCCAGCATGAGGCAGGGGCTTGACAGAGTTGCACAAAACTAACTATAATTGTATTTAATTTCCACGATTTTTCTAAACAGGCTGCTTTTTCCGCTCCCGGGCAAAAAAGCGCTGGAAACGGCGTTGTTTTTCATCACAGGGAGGCACACTAGAGCAGACACATCTCCGCCTGCCGGCTGAAAGGAGGCCCCATGATCAAAAAGCCACGGATCAGTGAATCGGAAATCGGGATCCAGGACCCGGTCACCGCCGGGATGTACGACCGCCTGGCCCGCCAGCTGCGGGACTGGGGCTGGAACGGCGTGCGGGAGATGCTCTCCGCCGACCTGGGCAGCGGTGCGCTGCTGGAGCTGGGTCCCGGCCCGGGCTATGTGGGGCTGGAGCTGGCCCGGCAGCTGGGTTCCCGGAGCCTCACCGGCTGTGAAAGCAGTCCCCTGATGGTCCGGATCGCCCGGAAAAACGCCCAGGAGTATGGGATGCCCGCCGATTATGTAGTGGGCAGCGCCATGAATCTGCCCTTTCCCGACGGCAGCTTCGACTGCGTAGTGTCCAACGGCTCCCTCCACGAGTGGGAGACGCCCCGGCTGGTCTTTGACGAGATCTGGCGGGTGCTGCGGCCCGGCGGCCGGTTCTGCGTCACGGATCTGCGGCGGGACACAGCGGTGTGGAAGCAGTGGCTGCTGCGGCTGCTGGTGCGTTACCGCCCTCTGCGGATGGGACTGGAATCCTCCATGGCGGCAGCCTATACGGCCCCGGAGTTAACTGCCATCCTGCATCAGACCCGTCTGTCCGACGCCCAGGTCCGCAGGACCTTCCTGGGGCTGTGCGTCTGCGGCGTCAAGAACTGAATTCCTTTCAGGCGGTCCCCTTCCGGGGGCCGCTTTTTTGCAGCAGCAGATTTTTTGTCGCTTTCCATACTTCCCTCCCCTGCGGGGCGGTGGTATACTGAATTGAAAAACTTTTTCCTCTATCGTGCAATAAAGGGCCCTCTTCGCCCGTTGATAGAGTGAACAGGAGGAAGCCACCATGTTCTGCATGACCGTGGCGGCGCCGTCCCCGGGAGACGACGCCGTTTTGGACCAGTGCATCGCCCGGATCGCGGGTGGGGACCAGGAGGCTCTTGCGGACCTGTACAGCCGCACCCGCCCCGCCGTATACGGCTTCGCGCTGTCGATCCTGAAAAATCCCCACGACGCCGAGGATGTGCTCCACGACGCCTACCTTCAGGTATGGCAGTCCGCCGGCCAGTACCGGACCCAGGGCAAACCCCGGGCCTGGATCATGACCATCGTGCGGAATTTGTCTCTCAGCCGCCTGCGCCAGCAGGGCCGGATAGAGCCTCTGGTTCAGGAGGACTGGCAGGACCGTCTGGCCGACAATCCCGCTGTTTCCCAGGAGGACCGGATGACCCTGCTGGCGTTGCTTGAGGCCCTGGGGGACCAGGAGCGGCAGATTGTCACGCTCCACGCCCTGGCCGGACTGAAGCACCGGGAGATCGCGGCCATGCTGGCGCTTCCGCTTCCCACTGTTCTGTCCAAATACAGCAGAGCCTTAAAAAAGCTCCAGCTCGCATGGAAGGAGGCCAACTGATATGGATATCCGGGAACAGGAGATCGAACAGCGGCTGCGCACCGCCATGGACCACGCCGCGCCGGACCCTCTGGATCGCATCCTGGCCTCCTGTACGGAGCAGAAAGGAACCGTGATCCCCATGACCGAATTCAAAAAGCCCCGCAGGCGCTGGGCGCCTCTGGCCGTGGCCGCCGCCATGGCCGTGGTGTGCTGTGCCTTCGGCCTGACCAGCTGGCGCAGCGCCAGCGCCGTGGCCTCCGTGGTCTCCCTGGACGTGAACCCCAGCATCCAGCTGCAGGTCAACAAAAACGAGAAGGTCCTCGCCGCCGACGCCCTGAATGAGGATGCGGAGGTGATCCTGGACGGTATGGACCTCAAGGGCACTCAGCTGAAGGTGGCGGTCAACGCCATCGTGGGCTCCCTGCTGCAAAACGGGTATCTGGACCGGCTGTCCTCCGCCATTTTGATCTCCGTGGAGGACGACGACGCCCTCCGGGCCGCCCGGCTGGAGAGCGACCTGACTTCCGAGGTGGGCACTGCTTTGCAAAACGCCTCCGCCGGTGCCGCCGTCCTCAGCCAGGTGGTGGGCTATGACGCCGAGCTGATCTCCCTGGCTCAGGGCAGCAGCATCTCCGTCGGCAAGGCCGCCATGGTCCGGGATGTCCAGGCCCTCAACGGCCAGCTGGACTTTAACGCTCTGTCCGCATTGTCCGTGGAGGAGCTCAAGCAGCTGCGGGAAACCGGCGCCCCGGCCATGCCCGTCGGCAAGGACGCCGCGGCCCAGGCCGCCATCGCCTACGCCGGGCTGACCGCCTCCGCCGTCACCTACTATGACGTGGATCCCGAACTGGACGAGTACCCGGCCCACTATGAGGTGGAGCTGTACACCGCAGGCGGTGAATTCAGCTACGACGTAGACGCCTGGACCGGGGAGGTCCTCAAGGGCCCCGCCAATGTCTCCAATCTCGGCACCTCCGCTCCGACCACTGCCGCCTCCGGCGGCATTACCGCCGACAAGGCCAAATCCATCGCCCTGGCTGACGCCGGTGTCAGCGAGAGCGCAGCCCTGGGCCTGCAGGTCAAGCAGGACTGGGACGATGGGATCGCCCTCTATGAGGTGGAGTTCCGCTCCGGCGGTGCCGAGTATGAATACGACATCCGTCTCTCCGACGGCGCTATCCTCAAGTCCGAGCGGGACGAGGACAACAACTACACCCACTTCGCCGCCTCTTCCTCCGGCGCCCTGATCGGCGAAGCCGCGGCCCAGTCCGCCGCCCTGACCCACGCCGGGGTCAAAGAAGCGGACACCTCCTACCTGTCCTGCCGCCTGGAATACGACGACGGCCGGCTGGAGTGCTACGAGGTGGAATTCCGGGCGGGAAACACCACGTACGAGTACGAGATCGGCCCCTATGACGGCGCCGTGTGGAAGGCGGAGCGGGAGAGCCACGCCGCTGTATCCACCTCCGGCACCACCGGCGGAGCCACCTCTTCCACCGTCTCCGGCGGCAGCAGTTCCTCCGGCTCCTCCTTCATCGGCGCGGAGGCGGCCAAGGCCGCCGCCCTGGCCCACGCCGGCGTCAGCGCCTCGGCAGTCCGGGAGATGGAGTGCGAGCTGGACGAGGACGACGGCTCCTACCGCTACGAGATCGAATTCAAATCTGCTCAGACGGAGTACGAGTACGAGATTGACGCCCGCACCGGCGCCGTGCTGAAAGCCCAGCAGGATCACGACTGATTGACCGCAGCCATAAGCGCCCCGGACCTTTCGGTCCGGGGCGCTGTTTTGATCGCGGTGTATTCAGGGTTCCGGCGGAGCGTCCGGCTTCGCAGGGGGCGTCTGCCCGGCGTCGGGGGCGGCCGCCTCCTCCGCCTTTTCCGCAGAGTCCTCCGGCAGGATACCAGCCTCCTCCATGGCCTGGCGCAGGTAGTCGTGGTCCTCAGTCTTGCGGCTGGGGACGAAGTTCTGGGCCGGGGTCCGCTTCCTGCCCTTGCTCTTGGCATAGAAGAAGCCGGTGACGGAGAAGACCACCGCGCCGATGAAGTTCACGAACAGGTCCTTCATGGTGTCGATGATGCCGATATCCAGATATCCGCCAAGCCCCAGGGCCTCGCCGTTGATATAGACCTCCTGGATGTTGGGGATGGTGACCACCTTGTTGGACCGGGTGGTGTCCAGAGCCACGGTGTGGAGCGCGTGGACGATGGTGTCCTTCTGCATGTCGGTGCCGAAGAAGTAGTCCATGGAGAACTCGAAGAACTCCCACAGCACGCCGATGGTCATGGAGAAGCAGAAGGCCACCAGGGCCAGAAACAGCGGCGACAGGTCAAAGGTCAGCCGCTCGTCGTCGTTGAGCAGCATGACCATGGAAAAGCCCACCGCTGCGGCCAGAAAACCGTTG
>ENA-OWPN01000806-OWPN01000806.1-human-gut-metagenome-genome-assembly--contig:-NODE-806-length-36368-cov-7.004599_pt1 | contig 36368 bp, 32 predicted proteins | sample MGYA00248266_ERZ651850 | MGnify/ENA primary metagenome ERZ651850 (study PRJEB26924, sample SAMEA4378296) | human gut metagenome | biome: human gut; feature: human-associated habitat; material: faeces... | reverse complement strand
AGCCCAGTTATTATCATAGAAGATCAGCTTTTACAGACTTTTCTTCACACACTCGTTTTGATTTTTCTGGTTCATCCTATTTGTCTGTCCTTCATTACCTGTGATAAGGTTCCCACACGCCCTGGTTATTGACCCAGTACCCATCGGGGGTATAGCTGTCCTTCACCATGGCTCCGTCCGCTCCCAGATAATACCACCATTCTCCATCCTGGAGCCAGCGGTTTGCATACATGATGCCATCCTGACCCAGATAGTACCACTTCCCTCCGTCCGCCAGCCAGCCGTCCGACTTACAGGCGCCGTTTCCCATCCTGTATTTCCACTGGCCTTCTTCCTGGACCCAGCCGGAAGGCAGGCTCTCTGCCTCATCGGATGCAACCACGTAAAAATCACCCATGTTTACCGCTGCCCCGCTCTCCACCACCACAATGAGCTGCGCTGTGCCGGGCTCCTTTGCCGTGTATTCAATTACATTCAATCCATTATCTCCCGGTACCACCCTGGCTGTCAGGACGCTGAAATCCGTTGTCCTCAGGGAGCTCCCGGCAGCCCAGCTGCTCTCAAGCTTCGACAGAACCAGCTGTCCTGTGGTCCCTGCCTTTATTGTGGTTCCGTCAAACATAAAGGCGCCTGCTTCCTGGCAGCTTATTTCGTAGTATTCTCCCCTCATCTCAAAACCATAGGAGGAAAATGGCATCGCCCCCATAAGTGCCGCCAGCAGGACGGCTGCTGTTATCTTTCCCATTCCCCCTCTTATTCTCTTACCTGTTTTCATACCTGTTTTCATCTTATGTCCCCCTTCTCCCGTTATCTCCGGATGATTTCAAAATTTTCCTTAAAATCCTTATAGTCCCTTATGCCGATAAATTCTTCCGGAACAGGCATCTTCGTCATATGGCTGACGATTTCACACCATTTGTCCATCTGAAATACCGCATCCGGGTCTGTCCATATTGCCTCTGCCTCTTCTTTGGTCAGGTCCATATATTGAAGCATGTCCTCAGGGAACTCCTGCTCCTTTCCGAAACATTGGAACTCTGATTCCAGGATTTCCTTATTAAAAGAAGCGGCCCGCCGGTACACATGCCGTTGATTTTTGTCGCTGTAGGCAACTGTCAGCAAATCCCCGTCATATTCGTCATAGAGAATAACATCCGACTTAAAAATCTTTGACACCTTTCTGGCGTTCTCACTGGTACAGTTCTCCTGAAGGCTCTGGCTGTCTATCCCCAGCCAGTGGCTGTCCTTTGAACGGGCCGCCAGCGCATCCCCGCTTTTTGCCCCCAAAAATCCTGTGTCTATCTTCTTCACCATCTCCAGACAGTCCCCGATTTCATCTGCACTTATGTCCTCTTCCAGAAGGACCAGACAATTAGTCATGACATAGTTCTTTCCATAATAACCGTGAAAAACCTCGTCCTCCATTCTCTTGCAGATTCCAGCAGAGGTATCCAGAATCCGGAAGGAATCAAGGGCTTGTCTGGCTTCTTTGATGGATTCCGGCGTTTCTTCCCTGGGGCGGACCATTACTGTGTAGAAATAATCCGGTCCCAGCACGCTGAGCTCCGCACTATACCTGTATGTCCCGGCCTCATATTCGCTGTCTCCGTAAACCTGCCCTAAATTCCCATCTTCTTTATACCGTATCTCCTTTCGGACAACTTCATCTGCCTTCTCCTGTCTGTATGTATACTCCAATACCTCCGGCATGGAATCGTCCCCTGCCGGCTGCGCGCCCTGCATCCTGCGGATATACTCCTCCCTGTTCCTGGGAGTACCCCTTCCCGCCATTGCAAAAAGCCTTGTCTGCTCCCTGTATCCCCTGACCAGAATACACCCCCATGGGGAAACCAGGATATCCCCAAAATCACGGTTTCCCTGCTGGCTCCACTCTTCCTGAGGGAGCCGGATTTTATAATACAGGCCGGAGGATACAAAGGTCCCATCTGCGCCTGCCTGGTCGAAAACCGTATCATCAGGAACAGTAATCAAAAGGCCGGTTCCTTCTGTTTCTATCCCTGGGGCCTCAGTGCCAGGCGCCTCAGTCGCCGCCATTTCATTCCCCCCGCTGCCCGCTGCTGCCCCTATCCCCCACACTGCCAGTCCAAACACCATAGCAGCGCCTGCTATAGCCCATATCCTTCCGCCTCTTCTTCTGCCCTTTGGCTCTCCCGTTTCCCTGCCTCCGCCCCCGCTTTCATCTGAATTGTCTCCTTCCCCCCATGCTCTCTTTCCTGCCGGTATGCGTATCCTTTTCGGATTCAAAATCCGGGAATTTCCGGGGATTCTTTCATTGCACACCTCCAGAAGCCTCTCCATACCGCCCATTTGTTCCAGCGGTGCCATGGGTATAATGACTTCTCCGCCGCAGCCTTTTATCAGATAAACATTATCCGGCGTATAAACAGCCCGTTCAAAATCACCATAGGCATGTCTGGCCACGGACCGTTCACCGTATTCACAGATTCCATCCTCTTCCAATGCCAGCAGCTGTCCCCCAGCATAGCGGTAGGGAAACAGCGCCGCCCTCCGCAGCTTCTGCATTTTCCCACGGCCCATGCCCAGGGCCCTGCAGGCATCTGTAAACTGGTCCACTGTCCTGGTGTAACTGCAAAACAAAACCGTCCTCCTGCGGCAGCCCTCCTCCATAACTGCCAAGGGAATCCGCGCCTCCCTTCCCTCTCTGCATTTTGCCGTCAGGCAGCCGAACCACTGCTGCGCCTTCTGCTCTCCTCCCAGTACCCGTTCCGGCACGGCCCAGAACTCCTTCTGGGCGAAAAAGAAAATCAGCCCGTCCTTTCTGTGAATCTCTGTCAAAGCGGAATACAGAAGCCATAAATCCGTATTCCCCGTCCGTATGCGGATTACCTTATCATCCATGGAAATATGGCATTCTTCCTTTAAATTCGACATATCCGGCCAGACCTTTCCCCGGTCCTTTTCCTTTAAGAAGTCTTTTTTATACCATTTGAGAAATCCTTCATATTCCTGCTCACTGAGCCTGAAACAGACCTCTTCTTTTGCCTGTGCCTTGGTCACGCTGCTTCTACCCCCCTGGCCGTTTTCCCCATACGCCTCAGCGCAGGATTAACAGCCCCGTTTTTTCTAATTATTCATCTGATAACAATGTATCGCATTTTTCGCTGTTAGGCAAGTATGCAGACAGCAAAAAAGCCAGCCTTTTACGCTGACTTTCCATGCTTACTCAAATCTGACGATTTCTTTTTTAAGCCTTTTCATAATTTTCTTCTCCAGCCTGGATATATAGGATTGTGAGATTCCCAACAGGTCTGCCACTTCCTTCTGGGTCATTTCCTCTCCATCCTCATTGGTAAGTCCGTATCTGAGCTCCACAATTTTCCGTTCCCTTGGATTCAGGCGGCTGATGGCGTTGTTGAGCAGGCTCTTCTCTATCTCATCCTCAATATCATGGTAAATCACATCCTCATCCGTTCCAAGAATATCTGACAGCAGAAGTTCATTTCCATCCCAATCCACATTCAGAGGTTCATCTATGGACACTTCCAGACGCGTCTTATTGTTTCGTCTGAGATACATGAGAATCTCATTCTCAATGCATCTGGACGCATAGGTGGCCAGCTTGATGTTCTTATCCGGTTTAAAGGTATTGATGGCTTTGATGAGTCCAATGGTGCCGATGGAAATCAAATCCTCCACCCCCACGCTGGTGTTGTCGAATTTCTTCGCTATGTAGACTACCAGCCTCAGGTTATGCTCAATCAGGGCTGCCCTGGCCTCCTTGTCATCCTCGCCTCCCAAAAGACTTATCATCCGGCTCTCCTCTTCCGATTCCAGAGGGGCAGGCAGGATATCAGCGCCTCCTATATAATGCACTTCCCCCTGCTTGGGCATCAGTACGGTCCTGAAGCTGGGGATGGTCTTTAACTGGAAACGGTTTGGTATGGATACTTTTATAATCATGGAAATGTCCTCCTGTACGTTGTGTGTTATTCAAGTTCCTTAGTCGCTTTTCTGTATCAGGATTTGATACTCCCCTGAGGGAGAAAGTTCCTGCTTCGTAATGGCTATCAAGGGTTTCTCCAGGCTGTACCTGCCGCCCTCCTGCTCTATCTCCATCCGGTCAATGAACACGGCCGGCAGGATTCCGCGGCTGGTTCCCACGGACTGGTACGGCACATAGACCACGCCCTTCACCGCCGGACACAGCTGCTTCATAAGACCGGCTGCCGCCACATGGACCGGCTGGTTGCTCACAGGCTCCCTCAGCCGGTTGCCCGTGTCAATAAGCCCTGTGACTGTCTCTTTCTTTTCACCGTAAATCATGGTAACCCTGCACAAATCCTTCCTGTGGGCCATGGAACGGATTAATTCCTTTATCCCCCCTGAAAATCCATAACAGGCGGCAGCCGCCCCTGCAACCATCAAAATCCAGACCAGGGCCGGAATCCTTTTTCCGTGTCCGGACTCCACCAGAAGCCATGCGTAATACCCTGCCCTGGTGTGTTCATAGAGTACCAGCATCACGCCGCCCAGAACCACAGATACAAGGTAAATGCCTGCAACGGATTTAATCACCTCTTTCGGGCTTTTCAGATGATAGGCGGCCACTGCCATCAGGCTGCTCACCGCCACATACGTTCCCAATATCTCCACTGCGGCCGGAAGACCGGGAACCAGGCTCACCACACAGGACCATATACCGCCAATGACAGCTCCGGCCAGAATACGCCGCTTTGTGGTCCTGTATGATAAAACCCTGTTTAAGATGGTCAGAACCATCATGTCCATAATGGTATTGACCGCGAATACCACATCTATGTATACTGTATAAACCACTCAGTCCGGCCTCACCTCCCTGGCAAACTTTCTGAAAGCCATTATAGCGGTTTCAAAGCGCGGATGTTGTCGAAATAACCGATAACAGGTACAATATTTATCGACAAAATTCGAGCCGCATACTAAATATGGCGTTTTTGTCCCCAAAAAGCCGGAAAGCCGCCGCCACACCATTCTCCGGTATGGCGGCAGCTTTCCGGCTGCCGGCAACACTTTTTCATGTCTTAACACTTTTTCATGTCTTATTTCATAATCCGTATACTGCCTGCTAGGTTTCCCCTGTTCCAGACATCTGCTGCGGCGTCTAAAAGAGATGCCGGGTCCTTTCAAGCAGTCTGCGGGTCCTGCTGTCCTGCTTACGCTTCATCACATCCCTGCACCGCTGTGCAATGGATTCAGGGCCATATCCGTATTTTTCCATCAGCTGTTCATAATCTCCGGACTCAGCAAAATCCACTGCGCCCATCCGTTCCATGGGAACCGGGCAATGCTCTGCCAGCACCTCTGCCACCGCGCTTCCCAGGCCGCCGTAAATACTGTGCTCCTCCACTGTCACAATGGCTCCTGTCTGTTTTGCGCATTCCTGAATCAGAGCCTGGTCAATGGGCTTTACCGTATGCATATCCACCACGGCTGCCCGGATTCCCTCTTCCTCCAAACGTGCGGCTGCCTGGATTGCGCGGTGGAGAACCGTTCCCGTGGTGATGATGGTCACATCGGAGCCATCCCTTACACGGATGCCCTTTCCAATCCGGAATTTCATATCATCCCCGTAAAAGTCCGGCGCACAAGCACGGCTCAGGCGCAGGTAGACCGGTCCCTGGTGCGCTGCAGCGGCAAACACAGCCATCCTTGTCTCCGCTGCATCTGCCGTGGAAATGACTGTCATGCCGGGTACGGACCTTACAAATGCCATATCCGTTATGGCCTGGTGGCTGGCTCCGTCGTAGGAGTCAGACAGGCCGCAGTAAGCGCCGCACAGCTTTACATTCAGATGGTCATAGGCTATCAGGCTCTGAATGGGGTCCGCCCCTCTGGTGGTCATAAACACGGCAAAGGTATTTACAAAAGGTATGAAGCCTGTCCTGGCAAGGCCGGCTGCCATGGATACCATGTTAAGCTCGCTGATTCCCACATTAAAATACCGCTCCGGAAATGCGTTTCCGAATATACCGCTTTTCGTGGATGAAGCCACGTCCGCCTCCAGTCCCACTATCCTGGAATCCTGTTCCCCTAATTCCTTAAACGCTGCTCCGTAGGCATCGCGGATTGCCGTCATCTCTCCCATTACCGGTCACCTCCCAGTTCTGCTTTTGCCTTTGCGTATTCCTGATCTCCAATGGCCTTTCCATGCCAGGTATTCCTGCCCTCCATGAAGGAGACTCCCTTTCCTTTTACTGTCTTTGCCAGTATCAGGGACGGCTTGTCCGCCGTCATCTTCGCTTCCTCCACTGCCCGGCAGATGTCCTCCACATCATGGCCGTCACAGGGAATCACATTCCATCCGAAGGCCTCCCACTTGGCCTTTATATCCCCCATGGGCATGATTTCATCCAGCGTACCGTCCAGCTGTACCCCGTTGTTATCCAGAATGCCTATCAGATGGTCTGCCCTGAATTTGGCCGCTGACATGGCTGCCTCCCATATGCACCCCTCCTGTATTTCCCCATCCCCCATAACTACGTACGTATAGGAATCATAGCCCTTAAGCCCGTCCCCCAGCGCCATTCCCAGCCCGGCGGATAATCCCAGGCCCAACGGGCCGGTGGAAAGCTCCACCCCGGGCGTCTTATGCACACAGGGATGGCCCTGGAGCATGCTTCCTGTCTGGCGCAGGTTCTTTAATTCCGCCAGAGGAAAGAAACCTTTGTGGGCCAGCACAATATAAAGCATGGGAGCGCCATGCCCCTTTGACAGAATCAGATGGTCCCTGTCCTCCTTTTCCGGGTTCATGGGGTCCACATCCATCAGTTCATAATACAGTGCTGTCAATATCTCCGTACAGGACAGGGAACCTCCCGGATGTCCTGTCTGGATGCTGTACAGCAGGTCAATCAGCTTATTGCGGAATGTCAGGCACAGCTTCTGCAGTGTCTCCTTTCGTTCCTCTCTCATACCGGCATCTCCTCCTTATGGCCTCCGCCCCAGACCCTGGCCTCTATGGCCACGTCGGGCACGGCTGCCTCATAACATACTTTCATTCCGTTCCTCCTGCTGTATCCTGGGTCTGCTGCCTTTTACTGCTGTCTGGTTCCTCCCGCCCCCATCGGTCCGTCCTTCCGGCAAATACAGGCTTCAATGCCTGGTACAGCTCCCGGTAAATCCGATACTGCCCATCATATACAGAAGCCCGGACAGCATCCGGCCAAAATACCTCACCGTCGGCTGCCAGCGCCTTGCCAAAGTCCGGCGGAATCTCAGGGATGCCTGCTGCCTGGGCAGCAATGATGATATCGCCCAGGGTCTCTGTCTCATTGGACCGGAGCCTGGCCACAGGTATCCCCAGCACATCGGCAAATATCTGGCACCACAGCGGGCTGTTGGCCGCTCCCCCTCCCAGAGGTATGATATCCGGGCCGTCTGACTGGTCCAGGACCACCTCCATGCAGTGGCGCTGGGAAAACGCCACGCCCTCCAGGACAGCCCTTACAAATGCCCGGTAATCACTTTCCAGTCCGGCTCCGTAGAACACGCCTCTGGCCCGGGTATCCCAGATAGGGCTCTGCTCTCCGGCCAGATAGGGCAGCCATATGAGTCCTCCGGCTCCTGCCGGGGCAGCGGCTGCCAGTCGGTCCAGATACGTATATATGCCGCATCCGGCTGCCAGGGCCTCTCTGGCCGCTTCCTTCCCAAATGTATCCCTGAACCAGCGCAGGGACACGCAGGCATTGTTGGTGGACTGGACAATCACATATTGCCCGTCATAGGCCCCGTATATGTTCAGCAGTCTTTGGTCCTTCATGGGCTGCGCCCCAATGCTGCACAGCCTTCCGCTGCTTCCTATGGTCAGCGCAAAATCACCTGCCTCCACAGCCCCTGCTCCTATGGTGGCTGCCACCGTGTCAATGGTGCCGCCTGTAACCGGCGTTCCCGCCGCCAGCCCTGTCACGGACGCCGCCCATTCCGTTACAGTGCCTGCGATTTCCGTGGAGCTGCAGGGCCTTGGCAGCAGTTCTGCCCTCAGACCAATCTGTTCCGCAATATCCGTATCCCACCGGCCTGTACGGATATCTGCCATAAGAGTCAGGCTCATACGGGACCGGTTCATGGTAAACTCCCCGGTGAGCTTATGTATCACATATCCGCAGGGCACCATCAGCTTATATGCCTCCCGTGTCAGCTCCGTCCGGTTTTCAGCCAGCCACCGGAGGGCCGGGAGACAGAAGGAGCCGTTGGCAATGCGGTTTGCAGCCAGACTGCGGATACGCTCCTCCCCAATATTCTCCTTCAGCCACTCCACCTGGGCACCGCTTCTCTGGTCATGGAGGCTGATGGCATTGCTTACAGGCTGTCCCTGCCGGTCCACCAGGACCACTGCGTTGGTGCTGCTGGTTCCCACTGCTGCAATCCTGTTTTTATCTATGCCCTGGCCTGTGAATATGGCCTGCAGGTTACGGCACACTGCATCCCACCACCTGGAAGGGTCCTGTTCCGTCCATCCGGGCCGGGGATGAATCATGGAATATTCCCTGTAGGCAGAAGCCACCCGTTTCCCATTCAAATCATATACGGAACATTTTGTTCCGGTAGTCCCTATATCAATTCCCAGCAGCAGGTCCTTATCCCTCATCCCTTCCCTCCGTCCCAATGAGCGCCTCTGTCTGTTCTGCATCCAGCGGAATCCCCTGGTCCCCCAGAAGCAGCGCAAGGCGGGCATTCTCCTCAATCTCCTCCGCCAGGGCCAGCGCTGCCTCCGGGCTTTGACCCGCCGCCACCATGCCGTGATTTGCCAGTAAAAGGCTGTCACGCCGCCCAATCACCTCAGAAACAGCCGCGGCCAGCTCCCTGCTGCCCGGACGGTAATAGGGAACCACGGGAATGATACCCACACGCATGGCATATCCCGGAGTGTAGGCAGGCATCCCCGCAGCCGTACGCTTATCCGTCTGCCTGCGGCAGGCAGCTGCAATGGAATAAGGGGAGTGCAGGTGAAACAGGCAGCGGATATCCGGCCGGCTCCTGTAACATGCCAGATGCATTCCGGCTTCTTTGGACGGCCGCCGGCTGCCTGCCGGGGATTCCCCATCCGCTCCCAGGGCAATCATGTCCTCAGTCCCCAAATCTCCCAGACAGATTCCGCCCGGTGATATGTATACCCTTCCCTGCACCCGTATGCTTACATTCCCTCCGCTTCCCGCGGCAAATCCTTTCATGTAAGCCCGCCGGGCTGCATGCACCAGCCGTTCCAGCATTTCCCTTGTATCTGCATCCATATGGTACTCCTTACTTTAAAATTGCCGGCAGGAACTCTGTGATTCCGGGCACCGCAAAGGTAAGCAGGGCACAGGCCGTCACGGTCAGAATAACCCACAGGGTATCCGGAAAAGCTTCGTCGTATTTTACATTCAGCACCCTGCAGGACGTAAACAGGTTCACGGACAGGGGCGGTGTCAGGGAGCCAACCATCAGGGCCATCAGCATGGCAACCCCGTAGTGGACCACTCCCATTCCCAGGGTCTGGGCAATGGGGAGAAGAATGGGCGTCACCAGAATAATAATGCACATTGTCTCCATAAAGGTACCCAGCAGCAAGAGAAGCAGGAATATGAATGCCATGATTAAAAATTTACTGGACGTGATGGACAGCAGCCAGCCGGCAAACAGCGTGGGAACATTCTGAATGGACATAATCCATCCAAAGGGCGTTGCAACCGAAATAATCAGCATGATGACGCCTGTGGTTACAACGCTTTCCGCCGCCACCTTATAGAATTCCCGCAGGGTCAGCTCCCGGTACACGAATACTGCCAGAATAAAGGAGTAGATAACAGCCACCACAGACGCCTCTGTTGCCGTACATATGCCTGAAAACACACCGCCCAGCACAAAAACCGGCATCAAAAGAGGAAGCAGGGCGTCACCTGTAATCTTTAGCCGCTCCTTTGCCGTATAATCCGCCTTTTCAACGCTCTCCTTGTTGCCCCTTTTGATAGCAAAAAAGGTATTGAGGCCTATAAGGGCCATGATACAGATAAATCCCGGTACAAAACCAGCCAGGAACATATCTCCCACCGATGCTCCGGAGGAGGATGCATAGACCACCATTACAATGCTTGGAGGAATAATGCAGGCCATGGTTCCTCCGGCCGCAATCAGACCCACGGTCAGTCCTCTCGGGTATTTCTGCTCCAGCATCTCAGGGCCTATAATTTTTCCGATGGCTGCAGCGCTTGCCACACCGGACCCTGATACTGCGCCGAAGAATCCGCAGGCTGCAAGGGCCGTGGCTCCCAGACCGCCCGGCATTTTCCGCAGCATCATATTGGCAAACCGCATGAGGCGGGGCGTGCTGCCGTATACCATCAGGGAACCGGCAAAGATGAACATGGGCATGGCCATCATATTAAACGATTTGGCGCCGCTGGCCATACGCTGGACAATAATATCCAAAGGGGGATAGCCATTGACGGTCAGCAGCGCCATACAGCTGATACCGATGGAAAAGGCCACCGGCAATCCAATCAGCAGACAGATTCCCAACACAACAAATAAAACAATCAATCCAGTATTCATTATCGATTCAGCTCCTCCTCCGCAAAATCCATATTTCTTCCCCTGAACTTCTCCACATCAATCCAGAGGCGCAGCAAATAAAAAACAATCATCAGCACACAGCCGCTCAGCACACCCGCATAGTTGACGGAAAGGGGTATCTTCATGGCCGCGGAAAGGGCATGGAGATTGGTGCCCACCAGCTTGGCTGCATAGCGGCAGATTACCAGAAGAAATGCAATGCAGATGCAGTCATCCAGAATCTCAAACCCGCGGTACACCGGTCCGGGAAGCTTGCGGATAAAAAAGTCAATCCGCGTGTTGCTGTTATTGATAGTGGCCATGGCTGCGCCGAAATAGGTAATGTAGACCATGGCCATACCTGCCAGTTCCTCCACCCACGTAAACGAAGTTCCAAACACATACCGGTTCACCACCTGTATTCCTATAATGATGGTCAGGGTACACACCGTGATGCAGCCCAGGATGCGCAGAAGGAATTTTACCTTGTCAATTAGTTTCAGGACCATTTCTTACCCTCCTCTTTTTCACACCATTCCGCGGCAGGACCAGGACATGGACGGAGCCATGCCCCGGTACCGCGGATACCTATTTATTAAAGGATACAGCCAAATCTATCCAGTACTGTCCGTCCTCATACTGGGAAGCAAACTCCTCCCAGATGCCTGACATGGCTTTCTGGAACGCTTCCTTATCCACCTCATTAATTTCCATGCCTGCCTCTTTTAATAATTCCAGGTATTTTGACTCATCATTTTCCTGCAGGTCCACTTCCCTTGCATTGTCAGCCTCCTCAAACAGTATGGTCTGGTACTCTTCCGGAAGGCTTTCAAACCATGCTGTATTGACTGCCAGCGGGGCAGCATCATACATGTGGCCGGTCAGGGACAAATAAGTCTGCACATCCTGGAGGGATGAGGTGTAGATGTTTGCCAAAGGGTTTTCCTGGCCGTCAATTGTCTTGTTCTGAAGGCCCGTATACACATCTGAAAAGGCCATGATGACAGCCGAGCCTCCAACCGCCTCATACATCTTGACCTTCATACTGTTCTCATTGGTGCGGAACTTGATGCCCCCAATATCCCCCGGAACCAGAATGGGCCTGGTGTTATTGGTCATGTGACGGTAGCCGGATTCCCATACAGACAGGATGGTCACTCCCGTAGGTTCCAGAAGTTTCCTGCAGAACTCCTGTCCGAACTCACCGGCCCAGGCATCTCTGGCATTGTCCAGGGATGTGAAGAGAAACGGCAGAAGGGCCACATTTACTTCTGAGTTATAGGGCTCCCAGTTGGCTGCGCCCATCTGCATCATCCCCTCAACCGTACCGGATGTGACCTGCTCCAAAAGGTCGGCCTCGCCTCCCAGGGCTGAATCCGTATATATGTTGACAGCCAGGTCGCCGCCGGTCCGCTCCTCCACTGCCTTCTTAAAGCTCTGCAGGGCAACGCTGGACGGGTTGGTGGAGCTCATGGCAGAACCAATATTCAGCGTATAGCCTGCCTTGCCGCCCTTTGCACCCTGGCTTTGTGTTTCCTGTCCCGCCGTGTCCTGAGTCCCGGCGCCTTCCGTTCCGGAATCCTCTTCCTTCTCCTTGGCTGCAGGAGCCTGGGTTGCCGGAGCAGAAGAACCGCCGGAGCAGGCTGTAAGCCCCCATGTCATGGTCAGCGCCAAAAACAGTGATACCAGTCTTTTTTTCATACGTTTATCTCTCCTTTTTCATTATATAGTTTTATGGTTCAGGCAGAATGCTCGTCCGGCGGCATACGCGGCTGGTCCGCAGCATTCTGCCGCATCATACAGTTTCGTGTAAACACCATTCCCCTGGCTAGTATCAGCAGCAGGTTCTGGCTTTCCACCGGAAGTTCTTTTGCGTTGTCAATGATTTCCTTTAATATCCGGTTCTGTCGTTCTTCTTCCTTTTGCATTGTCAATGTTATACCTCCTTTCTTTTTGCTCTATTAATGAATTATAACAGATAAGGAATTCACTGTCAATGAAACATGTTATATTTTTCCTCTGCCCATGCTGCCAAAAAATCATTGACAATGAATTTTGCTCATTGTATACTGATTGCGGGGGTGATGAAAATGAATACATTGGGAGAACGACTCAACTATGCACGGAAACAAAAGGGATATACCCAGGATTCCCTCGCCCGGACCATCGGCGTATCCAGAGGAGTCATTTTCAACCTGGAAAAGAACAAGACAGAACCGCAGGCCATTGTCATCAATACAATCTGTCAGGTACTGAAAATCAATAAAGAATGGCTCACTGACGGCACAGGAGGCATGGAACCTGACGGCCAGGCCCTTCAAAGTACGAAACTGCTGGCAGAACTCTATGACATTGCCAAGGAACTGTCAGAGGATGAGCAGCTATTTCTTCTGGACACGGTCAAAGCGCTGAAACTGCGCCTGGGCAAACGGCTGTAAGCTGCCACCCTGTGGCATATGGTTATACTATATTGGCGAATTGCCAATATATAATCATAATATCAGCGAAATGCCACTGTGTCAATGTCTTTCCTCAATAAATTAACGATACGCCAACCAAAGGCAGGCCCAAAAACGAGGTGTAATGATGGGATTTTCCGAACAACTGAAAAAAGCCAGGATTTCAATGGGATACACGCAGCAGCAGGTGGCAGATGCATTAGGCCTGACAGCCAGCACCTACTGCGGATATGAAACAGGCAAACGCCAGCCGGATGTGGCAAAGCTGAAGCAGCTGGCCTGGGTTCTGAATACCACCGGCAGCTTTCTTCTGGAGACAGAGCCCGTCCATAACGCAGACAGGCAGGGCCATGGGACTGCGGGTCAGGACTGCGGGACAGCCGGGACAAACCAGTCACCTGGTCATGAAATCATGGCGTCATACAGCAGACTCAGTGAACGGTCAAAAAAGGCAGTGGATGATTTGGTAGCCCTGCTGCTGGATTTGCAGGAAAAAAACGGAGAATAACAGAGAATTGAATTTATGATGAATGTTGGAACGTACTATATCAGCTACAGTCCCGGCATTCTTTTTTATTCCGGATTATTTTGGCAAATCCGGCAGACGCCTCATCTGTCTGTAAACGCAAAAATCCGGCTGTCTCGCAACAGCCGGAGCTAAAACACAATTATGGTTCCGTCTTACCTCTTATTCTTCAGGAAATCCGGAATATTAATCTGCATCTCCTTATTGGTAGCTGGCCTGAATGGCTGGCTTGGTGCAGGTGAAGGATTCGGATTGGAGTTCTGGCTGCTGCCAGCGGAGTATCCCTGGTTAGGATTATACTTAGGGGCGGTGTATCCCTGGCCGCCGCCAGCCGGGTTATAGCCATGGGTGGTATATCCCTGGGATGCAGGACGGTTGGCATAAGGCACGGATGCGGTTGCCGCTGCCTCAGGCGCCGCCGCATGTGTCTGCTGTCCGGCGGGTGCTCCCGCTGCCGGTACCTTTGTCTTAAAGCTGGTAAATCCGGTCATGGCCTTTGCCACGGAAGCATTGGCTCCATGCTCGTCCAGGCCGGTTGCAATAACAGTGATGGTAGCCTCATCCTGGGCATTCTCATCAAACATAGCGCCAAAGATAATGTTGGCCTCGTCGCCTGCCAGTTCCTGAACGTAGCTGGCAGCCTCGTTAGCCTCAATCAGGCTGATATCGCCGGAAATATTGATGATAACATGGCTTGCGCCCTCAATGGTAGTCTCTAACAGAGGACTGGATACTGCCTGCTTAACCGCCTCAATGGCCTTGTCATCGCCCTTGGCCTTGCCGATACCGATATGTGCAATACCCTTGTCAATCATGACAGTCTGTACATCCGCAAAATCCAGGTTAATCAGACCTGGAACATTAATCAAATCAGTAATACCCTGAACAGCCTGCTGAAGCACCTCATCCGCCTTCTTAAGGGCATCCGGCATGGTGGTACGCCTGTCCACAATCTCAAGAAGCCTGTCATTGGGAATCACAATTAAGGTATCGACACTGTTCTTCAGCTGCTCGATACCTGACAGGGCATTGCTCATACGTGTCTTGGCTTCAAAACGGAAGGGCTTTGTCACTACGCCAACAGTAAGAATCCCCATATCCTTTGCAATCTTAGCTACCACAGGAGCTGCACCGGTTCCGGTTCCGCCGCCCATACCGCAGGTGACAAACACCATGTCAGCACCCTTTAATGCCTGTGAAATCTCTTCTGAACTCTCCTCAGCAGCCTTCTCTCCTACCTCAGGCCTGGCTCCTGCTCCCAGTCCCTTGGTCAGCTTTTCTCCAATCTGCATGGCAGTGGGGGCTTTACAAAACTGAAGGGCCTGTTTATCAGTATTAATGCCAATAAACTCCACCCCTGCAATGTTTTCGTCAATCATGCGGTTAACTGCATTGTTTCCTGCGCCGCCCACACCTACGACTATAATCCTGGCGGCATTCTCTGACTCATTTATCTTAATCTCTAACAAGATTCATATCCTCCTTTTATTCCCTTACTACCATTTCAAGCCATGCTTTCATTCTATCATCAATATCAAATTCTCATCGATTTCTGGTCTAACTAATACTATATTTGATTTCACAAAAAATATCAACACCTTTTTTTACATTTCCTAATATTTTTAGAAACACTCATTGACATTGTACCAAATTCCAGCGTACTTTACAACACCTGTTTCATGCCACTATTTTCTATCACACAGATTCCCGCCTGAAAAAGGATTCCCTTCACCGTCAATGTCTTATTTTTTTGACTTTCTTCCTTAATTAATGTCAGCCATTAGCCCTCCGGAACAAATCCAATGCCAAAAAAAGCAAATACAGGGAATGCCGGACCACAAACAGCAGTCTTCCATCCCCTGTATCACAAATCATTCTATATCATCCTGTCATTCCATCCCCTAAAAATCCTCATAATTCTTATCATGCTCCAGCTGGGCCAGCAGTTCCTTTGCCTGCTTTACCGTGCAGCCCTTATGAATCATATAACGCAATGCAACGACCAGGGCTGTCACATCTTCATACTCCCAGACAAACCTTCCCATTGTGACGCCGCCGACCCCGCAGTCCATTGCGTCCCTTGTCATGGTCAGGTAGTCCTCCAATGTCCTGCATTGATCGCCTCCCTGAATCACAATCCGGAAGGAGGACGGCACGCATGCCACTACCCTGGCCATGGAATCCGGGTCGCCTGTGTAGGTGGTTTTTACAATGTCCATTCCCAGCTCGCAGGCACTTCTCACGCAATAGGCAATATTTTCCCATGAAGTCTGCTTTTCCGCCGGAACCAATTCCCCTTTGGGGTACACATGCCCTATGAGAGGCATTCCCTTTGCCATACACTCCTCGGAAAATCTGCCGATGGCGGCAAACTGCTCCCCCTGGAAATCCCCCAGGGTCATGGCTCCCATGGAAACCGCATCCGCGCCCATGCGCACAGCCTCATCCACTGAACCGAATATGGTGTCCCTGGTTGGCGCTGCCGGAGAATAGTTTGAAACCTTCATCAGGAGGGATACCTGTCCGGCAAAGGGCCACATGCATTGTTCTGCTATCCCCTTTGTCATGGTCATTGCATCCGGCCTTCCCGCGATGATTTTCCGAATGGTTTCCTGAATGGGCTGTAAGCCCTTCAAAGGCGCTATGCCCCTTGAAATCGCATGGTCAACAGTAATGGCCATCATCTTTCCGCTTTCAGGATTAACCAGACGGCTCATCCTTACTGCCTTTCCTAACATTGCCATAATTCATATACTCCTCTCAATTCTCAAATTTTTACACTGCTAAGATGTCACACCATCGGCAGTAAGGCTGCTCCTGCCAATGAAAGTATAAATGCCATGCCCGCAAGGGTTATGGTATTCCATGTATATGTCTTCAAACCGCCTGTCACACTGGCGCCTGAAAGGTTTGTAACCACCCAGAATCCGGAATCATTGACATGGCCGATGAAATTGCCTCCTGCCAGTGCGGCCAGGGCAATATACACCGGATGGCAGCCTGCGGACGGTGCCACGGACGCCATGATGGTCATTGCGGTTATGGATGCAACGGTTCCTGACCCCTGGGCCACCCGGAACAGGACTCCGATTCCAAAGGTCAGGCATAAAATAAGCATGGTGGAGGACTGGCCCTCTGTCAGCCCTGCTATGAGAACCTCGCCAATGTTGGTTGCCTGTATCACGGCGCCAAAAGCCCCGCCTGCACCTGTTATCAGCAGCACCACCCCTGCCTGTTTCAGGGACTTGCCCACTGACTCGTTAAGCCCGTTCCATCCCATCCGTTTGAGCAGTATTCCATAGGCAGCCAACAGACCCAGAAGGATTGCAATGGTTTTCTGGGAAATGAACTGTATGGCCACCGGAGCATCGCTGCCTGTCATGACCGGCCAGAAAGAGCCGACGAGAATCGTAAGTACAGGGAGACAGATAGGAATGATTGCCGCCCATGGAGAGGGCAGGTCCTCCCGGCTCACAACAGCCTCGTCCATATCCAAAAGGCCGTTCTCATCCTTTTCCGGATCCCAGAATCCCGGACGGTCCAGCATCCTGAACCATACAAACATGGAAAATACAGCTGCCGCCAGGCCCACAACCGTGCCTGCGATAATGATATAAGACAAATCAAAATTAAGTATGGCGGCCGCTGCAAGCGGATTGGGCGTGGGCGGCACAAAGGTCTGGGAGCTGACTCCTCCTATGGCGATAGCACCTGCAAAATATGCCAGCGGACGTTTTGTCTCCTTTGCCACTGCAATGCCAAGGGGAATCAATATAACAAACGTCACATCAAAAAAGACAGGAATGGATAACAGGAACGCGGTAAGTCCCAGCGCCCAGGGCGCCCTTTTTCCCGGAAAGGCCTTTAATATGGACTTTGCAAGGGATTCAGCTGCGCCGGAATCCTCCAGTATCTGGCCCATCATGATTCCAAATCCAATGGGGAAGCCGATACCTGTCATCAGATTTCCAAATCCGCTGTTGATGGATGTAATGGTGTCCATGAAGCCAAGACTGCAGGATATTCCCATGTACAGACTGGCCAGTATCATGGATATGACCGGGTTAATTTTAAACTTAAGGACTAAAAATAATATGATTGCAATTGATATGGCCAAATTCACTGCTAATGTAATCCCACTCATATGATAACCTCCTATTTTTGGCGTACTTTAATAAAAGTACCGCCTGTTTCAACTGATACCTTTCTTCTCACGTATTAAGCTGTACTCAGCGCTATGTCCGGAATACAAAAATGGAATTGACAAATCCAGGAAACAGAATTAGTATATAGATGTACGGCTGGATATCCTCTCATTGATATCCTTCAATCCCGGATATATGTTTTTGTACTCCTCAAATCTTGTTTCATACTCCTTTACCATGGCAGGATTGGGAATATATGTTTCTTTCGGGCGGACCATATGGCTGATGGCTTGTCCGAAGTCTTCAAAATATCCGGTTCCCACGGCGCCTGCGATGGCAGCTCCCAGGGATGCAGCTTCCTGGGTTTCCAGCACGGTAATGCTGCGGTTAAATATATCTGCCTTTATCTGTAACCATTTAGGTGTCTTGGCGCCGCCGCCTATCATGCGTATTTCTTCGATTGACTGTCCTGTGCTCTGCTCAATGGCCATGAGGTTTAATTTCATCTCATAGCCCAGGGAATCCAAAACAGCACGGGTTATATCTTTTTTTGTATGAGTGACTCTTAAGCCGATTATGGCTCCAAGAGATAGCGGATTGTTTACTGGTGTACCCGCGCCTTCCAAGTGAGGTAATACATATATGTCTGCAGGAGTGTTGGCGCACTCTTTAATAATATATGTATAAATATCACAGTTCTGTTCACCGCATAACTGTGATTCCTCATGGCAGAAGGTATTCTTGTACCATTTCAAAAATAATCCCCCGTTTGTATTGATTGCCATGGTAATATAATTGGTTCCGTCCGCATGTCTGTAGCAGGGCAGCTTATTTTCCAGCATGGCTCTGTCTATTATAAAACCAGGCAGAACCGAAACCATTGCGTCCACAGTGCCGCAGGCATCCATCACCATGCCCGGAGTAATCACACCGCTTCCAATTGCACCGCAGGCCTGGTCATGTCCTCCCAGGACCACACGGCAGGTCCGGCTCAGACCCAGTCCGGCCCTTATGTCCTCCCTTACCCTGCCTATAATCGCAGTGGATTTGACTGGTTCCGATAATTTGTTCTTTGATATTCCTGCCATATCCAGCACCCCGCTGTCCCATTCCGGACGTTTTGAGGACAGCATCATGGTTCTGCCGGCCATGGAATAGTCGATAAAAGGACCCTCCCCGGTCAGCTTAAATACCACATAATCCTGGACACAGCAAAACTTCCAAGCCTTTTCATAGATATCCGGCCTGTTTTCCTTAAACCACATAATCTTGTTTACAGTGTAAATGGATGCAAATCCATTGCCTGTGCGCTTATATATCTCCCACTCGTCATGGTGTTCCTTCCAAAACCGGTACTGCTGCAGCGTCCTGTTATCCATCGTAACAATGATGTTATACAGGGGATTTCCCTTATGGTCCACAGGCACCACGGCCTGCGCCTGGGAAGAAACCGCAATGGATACGATATTCCCGCGGCACTGCGCTGATACATCCGCCAATGTCTCGTACACCTTATTCAGGTAATTCTCCGGTTCCAGCTCCGCCAATCCTGTCTGTGGAAGTACCAAATCAATCTCTCTTCTGGAAAAGGCCAGCTGTCTGCCGTGTTCATCAAAGACAGATGCCTTTACACTGGAAGTCCCCAAATCGATTCCGCAAAACATTCCCTGCCCTCCTTGCTCCATTTTTTAAATGAATCGCATTGATGGATTCATCACCTCCTTTGTATGCTTTGATTTCATATCCTGTTTTATTCACCTCCTCCTTATATTTTTGTGGAATCCAATGCCTTTCTTGTCTTAAGTATATTGGCATAGGATTCATCGTATCTCTTATAAGACACCCCTATATACAGCATGTCGATGATTGTCAGCTCCGCTATTCTGGAGGACAATGCATCGCTGTTAAAAGCAGTTTCATTGGAAGACGTGTACAGGACAACGTCCGCCTTTTCCACAATGGGAGACTTTCCGTAGTTGGTAATGGCGATTGTCTTTGCTCCGGACTGCCTTGCAATCTCCATGGCCATGAGAATGTCCTTGGAAGCCCCGGAATGGGAAACAGCAACAATCACATCCTGGGATGTCAGTACGGAAGCAGCCATGGCCTGGAGATTGCTGTCCGTAAACGCCATGGCCATATAGCCTATTTTCAAAAATTTATGCTGTCCGTCCATGGCAACACAGCCGGAACCGCCTACCCCGAAAAACAGAAGGCGCCTGCATCCCAGAATCAGATTGACAGCCTCGTTTATATTTTCCCTGCTGAGCACATCGCTGGTATCCCTTAAGGACTGGATATTTGATTCGAATATCTTGTCCGCAATCGTGGGGATGGTGTCTCCTTTTGCCAATTGGCTGTAAATCTGCTGCCCCGGCTCAATCACATCCTGGGCAATGCTTATTTTCATGGCCTGATAACCCTTATACCCCAGTTTCTGTGCATATCTGACAATGGCTGCCTCGCTGACCCCGCAGGCCTCTGCTGCGTCCGCCACAGACATATGTATGATTTCTTTCCTGTTTGTCTCAATGAATTCATAAATCTTCTTTTCATTCTTTTTGTTGATGGAAGGCAATATTGATTGCACTCTCAGCTGATAACTCGTATTTGGATTGTCCATTTTCTACCTCCTGGATATAATTATAGCGCATTTGAATTATAATTTCAATATATTATATTTATTTTTGAAACTTTATTTTATTTTCACCCCCCGCCACCCCTGTCCTTGCATCCCCCGCTTCCTTTGAATCCTCCGCCGCCCTTCACCCGTTACATTCCATGGCCTTTAAAAACCAATCTGAAAAAAGCACTATTCAGATTATGAATAATGCTTTGCTGTACATATATTCAGCCGGAAAAATAATCAGCCAAAGAAAATCATTTCTTTTTAAATGTAATTCCTGCCCCGCTGTTGGATTCCGAATACTTGTCCAGCTTCATGGTCCCGCTGATTTGCGTAAGCTGGGGCTGGGCCTTCAGGATATCGTTGAGGGTGGATATCTTTCCGTCAATATCCGTGTGGTCCCCCATGGTGACCTCCATTTTTCCGATGAACAGGGTAGCCTGCCCGTGGGAATCATACTGGATGCGGTCCACTGCAATATCATAGACCGACAGCTGCTGCGTCAGGTTCAGTATCTCCTCAAAAATATTCTTATCATCCACCGGAAGGGGACGGTGCAGCACTATCCTGCCGAATTCCATGCCTGTAATCCATGGGACGCCGGGCAGCCTGCTTCCTGAGCTCTCCACCACAATACCATCCTTGTCAAAATACATGAAGCTGCTCATGTAGGACACATATCCCACAATGCTCTTTTCATATATGATTACCTCCACGTCCAGCGGATTATGGAACACTATTTTATAATCCTCCACAAAGGGTATCTGGATGTGGGGGCGGAACCGGTCCGAAAAATAGGCGTGGGCTGAATTCTTCCCCCACCTTCCGGTGAACAGAAGGTCTTCCACCTGTTTGGCCGAATACCGGCCGCTTCCTGTCACCGTCACATTCTGAATCTGCACAGACAAAAGCAGGATTGCCAGAAGCAGTACCACTGCCACGGCAATACCTGCCCCTATATGATGTTTACTACCATAATTTCTCATACAGTACCTCACCTGGTAATATCATTCTCCCCTGCCATAAGTCCTTCCCCATCTGCGGGAATTACCTCCGGCCATCAGGAGTCCTTCCCCACCCAGCGGATATTGGCGCCCAATGCAGCCATATCCCTGCATATGTCCTCGTACCCCCGCTCAATGTGATGGCATTCCCCGATGAATGTGTCCCCCTCCGCTGCCAGGGCCGCCACCATCAGGGCTGCTCCGCCTCTTAAGTCGCAGGCATTGACGGCAGCGCCCTTCAGGGGATAATGCCCCTCAATCACAGCCCTCCGGTCCTCGGTCCGTATGACAGCCCCCATCTGTTCCAGGATTTTCGCCGTCGCAAACCTGCCCTCAAAGACCTGCTCCTCTATATAGCTGGTACCCCGGGCAGTTGCCAGGAATGCCAGGAAGGGCGACTGCAAATCCGTGGGAAAACCGGGATACGGCTCTGTCTTTATGAGAAGGGGAAGGGGACGGCTCCACATGCCTATGCGAATCTGGCAGTTTTCTTCGTCCGCATCCACTGCAGCGCCTGTCTTTTCAAATTCCTCCAACGGCACCTTAAGCTCGGACGGACGTATGCCCCGCAAAAGGACCTCCCCGCCAGCGGCCACTGCCGCAGCCCCGTAGGTGCCTGCCACAATCCGGTCACCCTCCACCCGGAAGCTGCTGTCATGCAGCCCGGATACCCCCTGCACCATCAGATGGTCCGTTCCCATGCCGCAGATAACAGCCCCCATATTATTGAGGAAACGGCACAGCTGGCTGATTTCCGGTTCCCTGGCAGCCTGGTGGATAATGGTCACTCCGTCTGCCAGCACAGACGCCAGTATGGCCTGTTCCGTGGCCCCCACGCTAGGGTAGGACAGATGGATTTCTGTTCCCTTAAGGCCTCCGTTCTTTCTGCATCTGGCCTCTATGGTACCATCCCGTTCCCGGATATCGGCTCCCAGGGCCCTCAGTGCCATCAGATGCAGGTCAATGGGCCTGGCCCCTATGAGACATCCGCCCGGATAACAGCTGCTGCCCTCGCCCATGCGTCCTAACAGGGCGCTGAGCACCACGATAGAGGAACGCATGGCAGTGACATACGCTTCGGGAATGGATGTCCCCGTGACGCTGCGGGCATCCATCACAAGGCAGTCTCCCTTGTGGCAGCACCGGCAGCCCAGACTTTCCAGTATGTCCAGCATACAGGCCACATCCCGTATGACCGGGACATTGGTCAGCACTGTAATTCCTCTGTGAAGCAAAGCCGCAGCCATCATGGGCAGTACGGCGTTTTTAGAACCTTGTATGGATATCTCTCCCTGCAGGGGAGTAAGACCACAAACCTGAATGACAGACAATGGGGCACCTCCTGGTATCTATGCCTTCCGTAGAAAACACCTTCTACTTAAAGCATATGCCGGGACGTGCCCGCTTGTGCGGTATTCCTGCTGTTACTTTTCAAGTTTTATCTGATTGGACACGCTTAGGACAATTCCCATCTCCATCAGGAGGAACAGCACCGACGTTCCCCCGTAGCTGATGAAGGGAAGGGTAATTCCCGTGTTGGGAATGGTGTTGGTCACAACCGCGATATTCAGTATGACCTGGATGGCTATGTGTCCCATGACGCCCACCACCAGAAGGGCCCCGAACAAATCAGGGGCATTGTTGGCAATAATCATGAATCTGTATATCATGAACAGGAATATGAGGATGATGGATACGGCCCCGAACAGCCCCAGCTCCTCGCATATAATGGCAAATATCATATCGTTCTGGGACTCAGGCAGGAAGCCCAGCTTCTGTATGCTCTCTCCCAGCCCCTGGCCCACCAGTCCGCCGGAACCAATGGCATAGAGCCCCTGAAGGACCTGGAATCCCTTGTCCGTAGGGTCGGACTCCGGGTTCAGCCACGCCTCAATCCTGCGGTACTGATAAGGCTGAAGCAATCCCACTGTGGTCAGGAACTTGCCAATGGGCCCGGCAAAGGCCAAAGTTGTAAGACCCAGGGCCCCGATGGAGAAAAAGGGCCACTTCACCTTGCAGGACACAAAGAGCATGACAAAAGCGATTCCGCACACAATGATGCCGGAACTCAGGTTGTTCATGGCTACCAGACCCGCTATGGGCAGGGTCAGGGCCACCACGTAACCCATATTTTTCCATTTATTAATTTTCATACCCATGGTGGTAATCACCGCAGCCAGAAGCACTATCAGGGCTATTTTGACAAACTCCGTTGGCTGGAAGCTTAAAGGCCCCACTCCCAGCCAGCGCTTCTTGCCGTTTACCTCACGGCCAATCAGGCTGACTGCAATCATGAGTATGTATGACATGAGATAGGCAAACACGGAAAACCGGGCAAATATATGATAATCTATCTTGGATATGATGAGCATGGCCACCAGACCCACTGCCGCGATTCCCGCCTGCCTCTGCATGAAATATGCACCGTTTCCGTTATATGCCTTACTCAGCTGCGCTGAATAGGAACTGGCGCTGTAAATCATTACCAGCCCGAAAGCTGTCAGGAAAATGATGCAGAACAAAAGGCTGTAATCATAAAAACGCTTTGCCTTCTTTTTTTTCTTTGGCATCTGCTGTTCCATCCGCTCCCCGTTCCCGGCCGGCCGTCTCACCTGGCCGGAGGGTCCGGCTGCCGTCTGCACCTTTCCCGCCATACGCACTTACCTCCTACAAAGCCATGACGCACTCCTTAAAGACACGTCCCCGCTCTTCATAATTTTTAAACATGCCCCAGCTGGCACAGGCGGGGCTTAACAGTACATAGTCTCCGATGTCCGCATACACGGCGCATACCTGCACTGCCTCCTGCATATCTTCTGCATACATGATTTCCGTAAAACCATGCTTTTTTGCACACTCGGCAATCTTATCCCTGGTCTGTCCTATGAGCACCAGGTATCTGACCTTGCCCTCAAATTCAGCCACCCATTCATCGTACCCGCTGTTCTTGTCATAGCCTCCGGCAATGAGAAGAGTGGGACCCGGCATGGCTCTCAGGGCCTGGATAGCTGCATCCGGGTTGGTTCCCTTGGAGTCGTTGTAATACCTGACCCCGGTGCGCTCCCTGACGAACTCTATCCTGTGTTCCACGGGATGGAATGCCTCAATGACCCTTGTAATGTCCGCCATGGGAACGCCCATTTCCAGGGCAATGGCTGCGGCTGCCATGACATTCTCATAGTTATGGCGGCCCAGGAGCTGCATGTCATGGACATTGACCACAACGGTCTGGCGGCCGTTCTGGCAGTACACAATGTTATCCCCGTCCATGCAGAAACCATCCTTCAGCTTCTCCCTGCTGGAAAACCAGATGACCCTGGGCTTAAGCTCCGGATTCTGGCCGAACTCCCTGAGAACAGGGTCGCCGTAGTTGAGCACCACCGCATCCTCCTCTGTCTGGTTCAGGGTAATGCATTCCTTAATCCGGATGTAATTCTCCATGGTGCCGTGACGGTTCAGATGGTCCGGGGTGATGTTCAGGATTGCGCTGACATTGGGTCTGAAATCCATAATGGTTTCCAGCTGGAAGCTGGACACCTCTGCCACGGTCACGGAATCCTCCGTCATCTCCAGCACCTTGGCGGTATAGGGGTCGCCAATGTTTCCCACCACAAACGTCTCCTCATAGCGGGCCTTTAATATCTCTCCCGTTAGGGCAGTGGTTGTGGTCTTTCCGTTTGTTCCCGTAATAGCGGCCAGCTTTCCCAGGCCGCACTGGTAGGCCAGCTCAATCTCTCCCAGAATGGGAATCTTGGCATCGTCCACCACGGCCACAAAAGGGCTGTCTAAGGGTATGCCCGGACTGATGATGCACAGCTCCACGCCCAGCAGGTCGGAACGCTTGATATCCCCCAGCACAACAGTTATCTTTGCATCCTTGTCAAATTTTTCCTTGATATCCTCTTCCCTTAAGGCGGTATTTCCGTCATAAAGCACCACATCGCCGCCCCGTTCAAGAACCAGCTTCGCAGCAGCAATGCCGCTGATTCCCGTTCCAGCCACTAAAACTCTCTGACTTTGGTTCATTTGTCAACTAACCTCCTCGTTATGAGCACCCGGAGACCGTATTCCGGCCTCTTACGTGCGACAGATACATGTACACCAATATAATACCTACAGCCCCAGATAAGCCACCATGCAGAGGATGGCAGTCACAATGGCAAAGACAGCCACCACCCTAGTCTCCGACCACCCGCTCAGCTCAAAGTGATGGTGGATAGGCGCCATCTTAAAAATACGTTTGCCGCCGGTGCGCTTAAAATAGGTCACCTGGATGATGACGGACAGCACCTCCACCAAATAGATGAGTCCGATGATGGGAATAAACAAAGGCATGCGCATCAGGTAGCAGGAAGCAGCCACAAAGCCGCCCAGGGCCAGGGAGCCTGTATCCCCCATAAACACCTTGGCCGGATATACATTGAACAGCAGGAATCCCAGAAGGCTTCCCACCACAGCTCCCGTCATGGGGCTGATGCCCATGTCCTCGCCGATTGCCACAATGGTAAGAAAGGTGGCGACCAGTATGGTAACACTTGTACAGAGGCCGTCTAAGCCGTCTGTAAAATTCACCCCGTTGTCCGTACCCAGCATGATGAAGAACAGCGCAGGTACAAAGAAGATTCCCAGGGACAGGAAGCTGCCCCCGTCAAAGCCGCCTGTAAAGGGAATCAGCATATCCGTCCCTACCTCCCCGCTGTTAAGCAGGTACCAGGCAAAGATGCCGGTGATGATGAACTGGCCCACTAACTTCTGCATGGGCTTCAGCCCCTCGGAGCGCTTCATCACAATCTTGATATAATCGTCCAGAAAACCGATGATTCCAAATCCCACCGTGACAAACAGCACGGGAATGATTTTGGGATAGCTGGGAATATAAAAGATAGATGTAATGATGATGCTGCAGAGTATAATCAGGCCGCCCATGGTAGGCGTTCCCTGCTTTTTCAGATGGCTCTGTGGTCCGTCGTCCCTGACCTGCTGCCCGAATTTAAGCTTGTGCAGGAAGGGGATGATAATGGGGCAAAGCAATGCGCTGATGGCAAATGCAATGATAATAGCTAGTATGGTTTCATGAATCATAAAGGCACCTCAATCTCATATGTATGTCTTATTTGGTAATTAGTATACGTCTTTTTCCGGGAATAATCAACTATGGATTAGAAAGGTGCACAGCAGTTTCTTCCTGCACTGCCTCAATTCCCAGATAAGGAAGTATATTCTTAAATAAATCTCCGATTACCGGGGCAGCTATGGTTCCGCCGTAATATATCCCCTCCGGCTCATCAATGGTAATGAGGGCCATGACCTGCGGATTGTCAGCCGGAGCAAAACCAATGAACGATGAAATATATTTTTTAAGGCTTCGCGGAAGCTTTTCCGACGTGGCGGTTTTGCCGCCGATGCGGTATCCCTCCAATTTGGCCTTTTTTCCGCTTCCCTCTGATACCACCTGCTCCAGCACATACCGCATGGTGGCGCTGGTTTCCTCTGACAGGATTCTTCCCCCGGAAGGATAATCCAGCTTGCGCACCGATGTTTTGTCTGCGCTCACAGTCTCCACACCGAAATGAGGGGTCACCCTGTTTCCGCCGTTTACAATGGAGGCAGCCGTGGTGATAAGCTGCACAGGCGTAATCTGGAAGGACTGCCCAAACGAAACAGTGGCCAGCTCCACCAGTCCCATGTCCTCTTTTTTGTGCATGATGGTGGCAGCCTCCCCAGGCAGGTCGATTCCCGTCTTTCCCTTCAGTCCGAACTGGGTAAAATACTTATAATAGCCGTCCACACCCAGGCGCTGTCCCACGTCGATGAATACCGGATTGCAGGAGTTCATGGCTCCCTGGAGAAATGTCTCCGCCCCGTGTCCCCCCACTTTATGGCACCTTATCTTCCGGTCCTCCACCACCCTGAAGCCGGGGCAGGAAAACTGGTCCGTCAGCTTCACAACCCCTGATTCCAGTCCGGCTGCCGCCGTGATGATTTTAAAGGTGGAACCCGGCTCATAGGTATCATTGATGCAGGTATTCCTCCACATCTGGTTCAGAAGCTCCTGTTTTTCCGCCCCCGTGGCCCCCTGGTTCCGGGCAGCCAGCTCCTGAAGGCTCTGGCTCCGAAGGTTCTGGTCCAGCGTGAAGGGGTCGTTTAGATTAAACTCCGGCACATTGACCATGGCCATCAGCTCTCCGTTCTGGGGATTCATGACAATGATGGACACCTTCTTGGCGTTTTTCTTTTCCAGCACCTGGTAGGCCAGCTGCTCCGCATATTTCTGTATGTTCACATCCAGGCTGATATGAAGGTCATTTCCCGGTATGGGTTCAATCCTGTCCTCTGCGGCGTTCTCTATCTCCACACCCTTTGCATCGGACATGGTGAGAATCTTGCCGTTCATTCCTTTCAGATATTTTTCGTACTTTACCTCCAGGCCAATGATGCCCTGGTTGTCTCCCCCGGTAAATCCCAGAACCTTGGAGGCCAGGCTGTCATAGGGATAATACCGTTTATAGTCCTCATCCACCTTGACGCCTGCCAGCCGGTAGGAGCGTATCCGGTCCCCCAGCTCTTTGTCCACATTGGTCTTGATGATTTCCCTGGAACTGTGCTTCTCCACCCGTTTCCTCACCAGTTCCTCATCCAGGTCCAGCTCATCGCACAATACCCGTATAACCTGCTCCCGGTCCTTTACCTGATTGTATATGACGGAAATGGTACACACTGTCCTGTTATCCGCAATGACGACCCCATTGGCGTCAATGATACGCCCCCTGGCCGCCTTAATGGTACGCTCCCTCTGGTGAAGGTCCTCCGCCATGGCGCTGTAATGCTCGGAACAGAACAGCATAAGAAAGCCAAGCCGCCCTGACAGACTCACCATGACAATGGCTATGAGCAGTGCCAGGACGGCTATATTCTTTCTGTGTTTCGTTAAATTAGAATACATGAGCAGCTCCGGTGTCCATCATTGTTAATAATATATTGGAGCCCGTCACATTTTATGAATTTTTCTCCTGATTACTCAGAGGGCCTGGCGGTTTCCTCCCCGGAAGACGGCTCAGCTCCCTGGCTGCTTTCCTGGCCAGGACCTGCCTGTCCGCTGTTCTCACCGCTGGTTTTACGGGGCAGCGCCGACACCGGAGCAGACCCGGGACCCTTTCCGGTCCCGTCCCCCTCCTCAGCCGCAGTGGGAACCGCATCCGGCAGGCCGCTGCCCTCGCCGTCATCCCCGCCGGGCATATATTCATCTGTCTCGTACTGCCTTTGCGTCTCAGCCGGAGTCTCCTCTGTCCCCTCTGCGCCTTCCGCCTCGGTTTCAGGCTCATTTATGCCCTCGGAGGAAGGCAGGCTCTCCTGGATTGCCTCGTTTTCAGGAAGGTCCTTGGTGGGGAATATATTTAAATAAGGAAGAATTTCCGTCATAATCTTGGAGAAAACAGCGCTTGCGTAGGAACTGTGGGCCTGCTGTTCTCCCGGCGGATAATTGGGCGTGTCAATGACCACATACACAAATACCTGGGGGTCCTCAATGGGTGCAAACCCGGCAAAGGATACCAGATAATTCTTGGCGTTTCTGGGCTGCTTCTCCGCCGTACCTGTCTTGCCTCCCACATCGTAGCCAATGACCTGGGCCGCCTTTCCCGTACCGGTTTCAACGGTCTGGAACATGGCATTCTTCAGGAAATCAGAGGTGGACTGGGATACTGTCTCTCGCACCAGCACAGGCTCCTTTTTCTCCACCACAGACCCCTGTTCATTGAGAATCTGCTTTACCACATGGGGCTCATAGTAGGAACCGCCGTTTAAAACAGAGCAGAATGCAGCGGACAGCTGCACCATGGTACAGTTGTAGTTCTGGCCAAAGGCATTGGTAGCCAGGTCCGTCGGCCCGATGTTGTCCGCATTGTAAACCAGACCGTCCGCCTCACCGGGCAGGTCAATGCCTGTCTTGTCTCCAAATCCGAATATGCCCTGGTATTTTGTAAAGCGCTCCCTTCCTATCATGGCTCCAATGCGCATCATAGCCACATTACAGGACTGCATCAGGGATTCCTGAAGGTTCAGCCACCCATGGCCGCCCCTGCGCCAGGCCGTACATTTGATATCATAGTCTCCCACATGGAGGTAGCCGGTACACTCAAAGTTTTCATTTCCCTTAAGCACCCCTTCCTCCAGGCCTGTGGCAACAGTGAATATCTTGGAAGGCGAACCGGGCTCATAGGTATCGCTGACACAGAAATTCCTCCAAATCTGGTTCCAGGCCACCTGCTGTCCATAGGAAATCACATCCTCCCTGGAAAAATGCTCCAGCACCTGGTCCTCGGTAATGACTGCCCCGTCATTTTCCCGCCGGTACACAGCCGCCGCCTCCTTTTTTCCCAGGTCAAACAGGTCCTGCTCCGTATAGCCGGACACGTCCCTTGGATTATTCAGGTCGAATTTATTGCTGGTTCCCATGGCCAGAATTTCCCCGTTATTGGGATTCATGACAATGACAGCCGTTACCTTGCTGCCCACGTTGGTCTGCCACTCGTCAATGTATTTCTGTACAATGTTCTGGATATTCACATCAATGGTGGATACCACTGTGTTGCCGCCCACGGCCGGCTTTACCACGCCCTCCAGGTTGGAGTCCTGGTCCAGGTATCCGTATTCCCGCCCATTGACCCCAATCAGGCTGCTGTTGTAATACTGCTCAATGCCGCCCGTACCCACGCTTCCGTCGCTGCTGGTAAATCCAACCACATTGCAGGCCAGGGAATTATAGGGGTAAATGCGCTTATATTCATCCTCAAACCAGATGCCCTTAACCCGCTTCCTGGCCTCCGCGTCGTTATCGCTCTTGCGGTAAGCCTCATTTGTCTCCCTGGCCATCTGTTCAAAGGCCACTCTCTGGTCATAGGTGAGCTGGCGCCCCTTGTTATATCTGAGATACGCTGTCTCCCTGCGCTCCTCAATCAGGGTCCGCAGCTCTCCCGCGTCAAAGCCAAAGCTGGTGACCAGGGCCTGGATAGTAGGTTCCAGAAAGTTTTCCGGGTCCGACATAATCTGGCCCGGGTCAATAATCAGGTTATACACCTTCTCGCTGGTAGCCAGGTAAGTGCCGTTCCTGTCCACAATGTCGCCCCGCCTGTAGGGGATAATACGGCTGTCATACTCCTGCTGGCGCTGGGAGAGGACGATTTTATTATACTGCTCATTGTTGTCCTTGATGATTCGGTACAGAATCATTACCAAAGCAAATAAAGCCAGCGTAATCACCAGGACGGTGATTGCCAGCTTCTCTTGTATATACTTGGGATAATAATACTTCCCGCGTTGGTTATTCCGTTGTTCGTTTCTGTATTGCTCCTGTTCCCTGGGGCCGTTTCCGCTGTCCTTCCTGCTGCCGCTGCTGCCTTTCCCCATACGGCCCCCGGATTTAGTGTTCCGGGATGTCTTCATACTGTCTTACATACTCGCTTTCTGTCTTGTCATATAACAGCACCTGGTCCTTCTTGGCGTACACCATTCCCAGCTCCTTGGTGGCAATCTCATATATCTTGTTGAGGTCGATGCTGGTATTGATGCTGGTCTCAAGGGCGTCGTTCTCCGCCTTAAGCTGTTCCAGCTCCGCCTCCATCTGCTCAATATGATGCATCCTGGCCGTGATGGAGGACTGCACATGGAGGTAGTTAATACAGAGGTATAAGGTAAATACAGACGCAATCGTAAGCATGATGACATATGGAAGGTCCATATACATGGCCCGCTCCTGATTGCGGCGAATCCGGTGGTTACTCCGGACCGACTGGCTGCCTGATGGTTTCCCCGGCCTTGTCTCCTGCTTTGGAGCAGTCTGGGGCCTTAGCTTTGGTGCGGCAGAACCCTGCACATAATCATTGCCGTACATGGGTCTGGTGTTTCTGTGTGTATTCCTGCGTCCTGACGACGCCTGCGCCCTTGCAGCCATAACCTTATCCTCCCTTCTATCTGAATCTGGCGGCGGTTACCGGCTTTGGCCGGCCTTCCTGCCACCTGCTGTCTTTCGTATCCTTATAACCGGAAAAACACCTGTCTTATGACTATGCTTCTCTCCGTTCAAAGACGCGCAGCTTAGCGCTCTTAGAACGGCTGTTTTCTTCCAGCTCTTCTTCTGACGGCAATATGGGTTTTCTGGACACCACTTTCCCCTTGCTCTTCCGCCCGCACACGCAGACAGGAAACTCAGGAGGACAGATACAGGGATTTTCGTTTAACCGGAACCGGCTCTTCACAATCCTGTCCTCCAGCGAATGGAAGGTAATGATACTGAGACGGCCTCCCGGATTCAGAAGGTCTATCATGGTATCAATGGACTGCTCTAAAACCTCCAGTTCATGATTACACTCAATCCGGATGGCCTGGAAAGTCCGCTTGGCCGGATGGCCTCCCGTTGCCCTTACCCTGGCCGGAATGGCTCCCTTGATGATTTCCGCCAGTTCCCCGGTTGTCTCTATGGGGTGTTCCCCTCTTGCCCTTACAATGTGCTTTGCTATGTTCTTTGCAAAATTATCCTCTCCGTAATCCCGGATAATCCTGTACAGCTCCATCTCGCTGTAAGTATTAATAATATGGGCGGCTGTGATTTCGTTCCTCTGGTCCATCCTCATGTCAAGAGGCGCGTCCTCACGGTAGGTAAATCCCCTGGAAGCCGTGTCCAGCTGATAGGAGGACACTCCCAGGTCCAGGTAAATTCCGTCCACTCCCTGGATTTCCAGTTCCTTCAGTACTTCCTTAATATTGGCGTAATTGCTTCTGACAATGGTCACCTTGTCCTGAAATGGCAGAAGCCGTTTCCCGGCCGCCTCTATGGCGTCCGCATCCTGGTCTATTCCAACCAGCCTTCCGCTGCCCAAACGCTTACACACCTCATAGGCATGTCCGCCGCCGCCCAGGGTGCCGTCCACATACAAGCCTCCCGGCTTGATGTTCAGACTCCCCACTGTCTCATATAAAAGTACGGACTTATGTACAAATGTTGATTCCTCCATTAAATTCCCAAACCTTCCATATGTTCTGCAATCTCTTCCATATCATCAAAGGTGTTTGCATCCAGCCATTTATCCTTACTCCATATTTCAATGCGGCTGCCCACACCTACCAGTACTGCATCCTTCTCGATTCCGGCAAATTCCCGAAGAACGGCCGGAAGGAGAATCCTTCCCTGCTTGTCTACTTCACAGGTGGTAGCTCCTGCTAGGAGGAAACGTGAAAACTTACGTCCGGCGGCATTGGTAAGAGGCAGTGTGCGAAGCTTTTCTTCAAGGGCAGCCCATTCTGAATTCTCATACACAAAAAGGCAGTTATCAAGGCCCTTCGTAACAACGAATTCATCGCCTAACTGCTCTCTGAATTTGGAAGGTACGATAAGCCGTCCCTTCGCATCGACTGTATGATTGTACTCACCCATGAACATAACTTATCACCTGCCGTACACCGGAGCGGTAGTGGACAGCTGTGGGAGACATCCGATATCCCCCACTTCATCCACTTAACAACCATCTTCTACCACTTTGCACCACTTTCTACCACTTGTATGTCCATCATAGTACAGATTTTGGGAAATGGCAAGAAGTTTTTACGGAAATCTTATAAAAAAATTGCGAAAAAATAAGGCAGCTGCGGGCTTTTCCGCAACTGCCTCTATATGTGGGACGAGTCCCCCACCAGACACAAAATATTGATTTTTTCAGCCTTTGATGCCCCTGGTGGGGACCCATCCCATGTTTTTTCGCCGCCACTTTCCTTCCGCTTTCCCAAAAGTGGGGAAGCGTACATGCCTTAGACGGTTTCCTCCACTTTGTCCCCCTTTTTCGGGTGACGGTGGCGGTAAAGAATCACGGCCGCCGACACGCCCACCAGCACAGCCGACAAAAGCTGTGACACGGCAAATCCTGTTCCCGGAATCTTCAGCTGGTCTGTCCTCAGTCCTTCAATCCACACCCTGCCCAGTCCGTATCCAAAGAAATACACCCACAGCATCTCCCCTTCAAACTTCTTGCGTTTCCTGTACCACAGCATGAATATCAGCACGCCCAGGTTCCACAGGGATTCATACAAAAAAGTGGGATGCACCTGAATATAGGAAATCCCATGCTCCACAATCTCATTGTCCACAAGCTGCTGGGATATCATGGCGGGGTTTACCAGACTCTTACGGATGCGCATGGCAAACAGGTTATCCGTATACCCGCCAAAGGCCTCGCAGTTGAAGAAATTCCCCCACCTGCCGATAATCTGTCCCGTAATCAGTCCCAGGACGCCGCTGTCAGCCATGGAAAAAAAGGACAGCTTCCTTACCCTGGTAAATACAATAAGGGTCAGGGCCGCCGCAATCACTCCCCCGTAGATAGCCAGTCCTCCTGCCCTGAGGTTAAATATCTGCAGCAAATCATCCTTATAATTAGCCCAGTCAAAAATAACATAATAGGCCCTGGCTCCCATAATGGAAAAGATGATGGCATAAAGTGCAAAATCCAGATAAATATCCGGATTCTGTCCCCTTCTCCTGGCATCCGAACACGCAATGGCCATGCCGGCCAGCATCCCCAGTCCTATGATGATACCGTAAAATGCAATCCTGAACCCAAACACTGTAATGCTGTTGGGTAGATGCTCTATGGTAATACCCAGATTCACAAAACTCAAATCTGCTCCCGTAACTGCTTCCATAAAGATAATCTCCTTCCTATGTGATATACTTCCCCATTTTACCCCGAAGCAGTATAAAAAGCAAGAAGGTATTTACCAGCCAAAAACCTACCGGGCACCCAGGGCAGCCATGGTCACATAGTTATACGGCTTATTAAAATGGGGTAGGAAGAATAAGTCAAACAGCTTCAGCTTATCAATGGTCACCTGTTCCTCCACTGCCATGGAAAACATATGAATGCCCATGGAAACATCGTAATCCGAGCACATCTGGGCTCCCAGGATGATTCTGGATTTCCTGTCATACACAATGCGTATCTTCACCTTATGGTTCCCGTTCTCCATGAACTCCGCCTTCTGCCAGTCCTCATAATCCGCTGCCGCTGCATCGTATCCCATCCGTTCTGCCCTGGCCAGGCTGATTCCCGTGCTGAGCATATGGAGCCCCCATATACTGATGCCGTTGGACCCCTGCACCCCCACGGATTCCAGAACCTTGCCGCAGGCATTGTGGGCCGCGATAATGCCGGAGCGCACCGCATTGGTAGCCAGTGCAATATAATCCGCTGCCTGTATGGCATTATTATAAACCGTGGCGCAGTCCCCCACCGCATACACTCCCGGCACGCTGGTTTCCTGCCTGCGGTCCACCAGAAAAGCACCGTTGCCAAAGGTTCTGAGCTTTCCCTGCCCAAGGTCCGTGTTAGGCTTAAACCCAATGCCGAACACCACCATATCAGCCTCATGGCATCCCTGGTCCGTGACCACCCGTTCCACCCGTCTGCCTCCTTCCAGTCTGATCACCTTCTCCCCGAAAGCCAGTTTCACACCATGCTCCCTGAGATTGTGCGCCATCCTGTCAGAAAACTCCCGGTCATAATACCCGGACAGGCAGGTATCCGCCAGGTCAATCAAAACCACCTCCCTGCCGTTCCTCTTAAAAGCCTCAGCCAGTTCCACCCCAATATATCCCGCGCCCACCACAGCCACTTTCTGAATGGAGGTATCCTTAAGCTTTTCAATTACATCCCTGGCATTCTGATACAGCTTCACAAACTGCACATTATCCAGATCCATCCCCTCAATCTCAGGACGAAGCGGAACCGACCCCGTTGCCAGAATCAGCTTATCATAGGCCTGCACATAGTCCTCACCATCCTTTCCCCTGGCATACACAGTCTTACCGTCAAAATCAATTCTGGTAACCTCTGTCTCCATATGAATGACAGCGCCCTTTTCCTCAAAGGCCTCCTTACTGGAGTAAAACAACCCTTCAGGCCCCGAAATCTGCCCGCCAATCCAAAGGGCCATGCCGCACCCCAGAAAACTGATATTAGAGTTCCTGTCAAAAGCCACCACCCGTTTCCCCGGAAACTGGTCCAATATAGTATTCAAAACCGCCGTCCCCCCATGATTCGCCCCAACGACGACAATTGTTTCTTCCATAGATAATAACCTCCTGCAATCTTATCATTTACAATCCTTCATAATTACCAAAACAATATAATCCTCATCACTAAAATCCAGTCACAACTATTGTTGCCAAAAAGCGCCAATATTATAAATCCCAATAAAAATGTGTTAAATAAAAGGTGCTGTACAGAATATATCTAATTGAAGGTACTATATATAACGCACTATATATAATAAGAAGTAATCCTATATAAGGATGAGCTGACTGCAGCTAACCTTCCTGAGCCAATCTTATTTTGCGAGAAAAAATCTCATCTATTAAAAACATACTTTCCTGCCATCAAAATCAGTTTCTTCTGCATCACCTTAAACCCTCTCCATTTGTTATGTGAGAATACTTCTCCTCGTTATCATTCATCTCCTTTTCATCAAGCATAGAAATAATTCTTCGTGAGAAAATCCTTCACAGCTCTTCAGATATTCCATCTTCCCATATCAACCTTCTATCAACCTTCTCCCGCAGCACTCTCCCACAACATTCCCTCATAATATTTCCCCATAGCATTCACCCATAACATTATCCCCTGAGATTTTCCGCGCCCCATCTATACGAGAAAAAATCTCGCGTATTACATTATACAAAACTCCGCCTCATTCCCTCCCTCTCACTCAGCGTACGCGTCCTCTCTCCTTGTGGTGGGATGAGTGAGCGGACGGTCAGCAGACCAGCCGGAAAATGAGCGGGCGGGGGCGGGGAGATTTGACGATTTTTACTGAGGGCCGCTGTCTCTTAGGCTGAACCGGGGGCGAAGCAGGGGGCGGCTGAGGGCCTGCACGGCCCGAAGACGGCGGCACATGGAGGAGAAATCATCAAGATTTCTCCGTAATTTGCCGCTGTACCCCTGCTTTGTCCCCGGTTCAGCCTTAGAGACAGCCCCCGAGGGAACCATGAGTCAAATCTCCCCGCCCCCGCCC